>ENA-UOUJ01000112-UOUJ01000112.1-activated-sludge-metagenome-genome-assembly--contig:-NODE-112-length-71540-cov-7.772568_pt1 | contig 71540 bp, 63 predicted proteins | sample MGYA00249839_ERZ747224 | MGnify/ENA primary metagenome ERZ747224 (study PRJEB28782, sample SAMN03220277) | activated sludge metagenome | biome: wastewater; feature: sewage sludge; material...
CAACGGGCTGTCCTCCGCCGCGATCATCCACCCCGGCCAGACCCTCAAGCTCTCCAGCGCGGCCGGCCAGGGGGCGGCACCCGGCAACGACCTCGTGCCGAGCACATTCCTCCACTACACCTACCCGGACCATGTGGTGTCCTCGGCCAACGCGAACAAGCGCGCCCTGCTGGGCGCCGGTGTTCCCTCACGGTCCCAGATGCAGGCGATCATCGCCGACACGGCGCGGCGGATGGGCGTGGACCCGAGCCTCGCGCTGGCGCACTCCTTCGCGGAGTCCAGCTTCAACCATGCCGCCGTCTCCCCCGCCAACGCCATCGGCGCCATGCAGGTCATCCCGTCCTCGGGCACCTGGGCCTCCGAGCTGGTGGGGCGCAAGCTCAACCTGCTGGACCCCTACGACAACGCCACCGCGGGTGTCGCCATCATCCGCCAGCTGCAGCGCAACGCCCCGTCGGTGGACATCGGCATCGCGGCGTACTACCAGGGGCTGGGCGGGGTGACGCGCAACGGCATGTACCCGGACACCAAGCGGTACGTGTCCAAGGTCAAGGGGTACATGCAGCGGTTCTGACCCCCGCGTCCCCGGTGCGTCCGGTCTCCCGGTCTACCCTGTAATGGTGAAGGAACGCCGCACCGACCCCCTGAACGGGACCGTTATCGAGGGACGGTACGAGATACGGTCCCGCCTGGCCCGGGGCGGGATGTCCACGGTGTACCTGGCGGTCGACCGGCGCCTGGACCGCGAGGTCGCCCTGAAGGTGCTGTATCCGCACCTGGCCGAGAACCCTGCGCTGGTGGAACGGTTCGAGCTCGAGGCCAAGACGGCGGCCAGGCTGTCCCACCCCCACGTCGTCAACGTCCTGGACCAGGGCGTGGACGAACGCCCCGACGGGGACCTCGCCTATCTGGTGATGGAGTACGTCCCCGGGTACACGCTCCGGACCGTGCTGCAGCGCCGCCGGGCGATGACCCCCCGGGTGGCCCTGGCCTACCTGGAGGCGATCGTGGACGGGCTCGCGGCAGCCCACCGGGCCGGACTGGTCCACCGGGACATGAAGCCGGAGAACGTCCTGGTGTCCCGCGACGGGCAGATCAAGGTGGCCGACTTCGGCCTCGCCCGGGCGACCACCGACTTCACGGGCATCGGTGCGGCCCTCGTGGGCACCGTGGCCTACATCTCCCCGGAGCTGGTGAGCGGATCCCCCGCCGACGAACGCAGCGACATCTACGCGGTCGGCATCATGGCCTACGAGATGCTCACCGGGCGGCAGCCGTTCGTCGGCTCCTCCCCCATCCAGGTCGCCTATCAGCACGTCAACAACGAGGTCCCGCCGCCCTCCGGCCGTATCCCCGGACTCGCGGACGCCCTCGACCGGTTCGTGTTGTGGTGCACCGCCCAGAACCCGCGGGACCGGCCGGCAGACGCCGGGGTCCTGCTCACCGAGATCCGGCACCTGCGCTCGACGATGGCGGACGCGGACCTCGATTTCGAGCCACCGGTCATCGCGGCCGGCATCGCCGGGGAAGGGTCCACGGAGGCGTTCGGGCGGGTCGGCGCGGATCCCGACGACGAGGCCCGGGCGGGGGGTCAGGCCACCGAGGCCTTCGGCGCCGTGCCCCCCGCGGTCAACGCGGGGGCTCCCGCCATGGACGACGCGTACCGGGACGCGGGATACGGGGTGGACGGGGGCCACGACGAGGACACGGACGAGGTCCCCGGGGATGCCACGGACGTGATCGGTGACGCCGGTGCCACGGAGGGCCTGGACCCGGGAGTCACCACGGTCCTTCCCGCACCGGGCACCCAACGCACCTCGGTCCTGCCCAGCCTGCCACCGGACCCGGGTCGCCGCCCCGGCGGTTCCGGGCACCCGGGCGCCGGTGCACCGACGGACCCGCCCCAGGATCGTGGCACCGTCCCCGGCCCACTGCTTCCCCGCTCCTCGGGCAGGTCCCCCAGGCCGCCCTCCACGCGGCAGCAGCGACGCCAGGCGATCCGGCGTGCCCGCACCCCCACTGAGGACCTGGGGCGGCGGAGCGGGACGCGGATGTGGATCTGGGCGGCGGTCGTGCTCATCCTGACCGCGGTCCTGGTCCTGGCCGGCTGGTTCTTCGGTTCAGGGCCGGGCGCCCTGGTGGTCGTCCCTGACGTGGAGGGGCACAGCAAGGCCGCGGCGGTGGAGGAGCTGCAGCAGACCGGGGTCGGTTACTCGCTGGCCAGCGTCCACCATGACGTGGTGGCCGAGGACAGCGTGATCTCCACGGATCCGGGTCCCGGTACCGAGCTGCGCAGGTTCAACACCGTGCTGGTCACCGTGTCTCTGGGACCGGAACTGTTCGACGTGCCGGACGTCACCGGCCTGGCACGCGAGGAGGCCGCACGGGCACTCGACGGGGCGGGTTTGAGCCTGGGCCGGGTCTCCACGGAGCACTCGGACACCGTGGACAAGGGGCTGGTGATCCGCCAGGAACCGGACGCCGGGGCGAGCCTGCGCGGCGGACGTCCGGTCGCCGTCGTGGTGTCGGACGGGCCGGCCTCCGTCACGGTGCCCGACGTCACCGGCCAGCCCACGGGACGTGCCCGCGGAATCCTCGAGGACGCCGGCTTCACCGTGGAGGAGACGCGGATCCTCGGGGAACTCTTCGGAGACCGGGAGGGCACTGTCCGCAGTCAGACCCCCGAGCCCGGCAGCCAGGCCCCTTCGGGCTCGACCGTGCGCATCGTCATCCTCTGAGGCGGCTGCGCCGGGGCGTCACGCGCGGACGCCCCGGCGGAGGGCAGCCGTCCGCCCGTTCAGACCCCGCGGCCGGACCGGGACAGTGCCTCCGTGACCAGGAAGGCCATCTCCAGGGACTGCTGGTGGTTCAGCCGGGGGTCCACGAGGGACTCGTAGCGATCGGCGAACGCGGACTCGTCGATCGGGTCGGAGCCACCGAGGCATTCGGCCACGTCGTCACCCGTCATCTCCACGTGCAGCCCGCCCGGGTAGGTTCCGGCGTCACGGTGGACCTCGAAGAAGCCGCGCACCTCGTTCATGACGTCGTCGAAGCGGCGGGTCTTGTAGCCGTTCGCCGCGGTCACGGTGTTGCCGTGCATCGGGTCGGTGACCCACAGCGGCGTGGCGTCCGAGTCCCGGACCGCCTCGACCAGCGGGGGCAGGTTCTCCCGGATCCTCTCCGCGCCCATGCGCGTGATGAACGTCAACCGTCCCGGCTCCCGCTCGGGATCCAGCTTGTCGATGAGTGCGAGGGCGTCCGCGGGCTTCGTGGTGGGCCCGAGCTTGACCCCGATCGGGTTGCGCACCTTGGAGAGGAACTCGACGTGGGCGCCGTCCAGGTCACGGGTCCGCTCGCCGATCCACAGGAAGTGCCCCGAGGTGGCGTACGGCAGTCCCGAGCGCGAGTCGATGCGGGTCAACGGACGTTCGTAGTCCAGCAGCAGGGCCTCGTGGGCGGTGAAGAAGTCGGTGCGGCGCAGGGCCTCGAAATCAGCGCCGGCGGCATCCATGAACCGGACGGCACGGTCGATCTCCTGGGCGAGTTCCTCGTAGCGGGAGTACGCCGGGTTCCGCATGAACCCCTGGTTCCAGGCGTGCACGGACCGGAGGTCCGCGAAGCCGCCCTGCGTGAAGGCGCGGACCAGGTTCAGGGTCGAGGCGGAGGTGTTGTAGGCCTGCACCATCCGTCGGGGATCGTGCCGGCGCGACTCGGGCGTGAAGTCGAAGCCGTTGACGATCTCACCACGGAAGGACGGCAGGGTCACGCCGTCGCGGGTCTCGGTGTCCGAGGAACGCGGCTTGGCGAACTGGCCGGCCATCCGGCCCATCTTCACCACCGGCAGGGAGGCGCCGTAGGTCAGAACCACGGCCATCTGCAGGATGGTCTTCACGCGGGCACTGATCTTGTTGGCCGTGGCGCCGGCGAAGGTCTCGGCGCAGTCACCACCCTGGAGCAGGAATGCCTCACCCCGTGCTGCCGCGGCCAACTGGGTCCGCAGCACGTCGACCTCACCGGCGAACACCAGCGGAGGGGCGGAGGACAGTTCCGTCATCACCTCGGCGAAGGCGTCCCGGTCCTCCCAGGTGGGCTGCTGGGTGATCGGCTTCTCCCGCCACGTGTCCAGGCCGGGATAGTCGGCGGCCCCGTTGGACTGGGCTGAGCCGAAGGCCGGGGTATCGGTGCGGGGATCAGAAATCATGCTCCAAGGGTACGGAACGGTTGCCGTTCCCACGTCCACGTGACGATCTCCTACCCCTTCGCCGGCGCGCGGCTCCCGGATGCCGGCCCGGTGGCACGCTCAACCGGCGTCGCGGCCGTCCGCCGGGGGCGCGTTCTTCACCGTGGCGGCGTACACGTCCACGTACTCCTGTCCCGACAGGCGCCGGATGGCCTCCATGATCTGGTCGGTGACCTGACGCTCCACGAAGCGGTCGCCGGCGCGGTCGTAGTACTCCGAGAAGTCGAGCGGGGGGCCGAAGATCATGCCCACGCGGCGGATGTTCGGAATGGTCCTGCCGATCGGCTGGACCTTGTCCGTGCCGATCATCGCGATGGGCACGACGGGGACCCGCGCCTTCAGGGCCAGCTTCGCCACGCCGAGCTTGCCCCGGTACAACCGGCCGTCCGGGCTGCGGGTGCCCTCCGGGTAGATCCCGAGCAGCTTCCCCTCCTGCAGCACCTCGAGCCCGGAGCGCAGGGAGTCCAGTGAGGCCTGGCCGCCGGCACGGTCCATCGGCAGCTGATGGGTGGCCTCGAAGAACTTCCGGGTCAGCCACCCCCTGACACCCTTGCCCGTGAAGTACTCCATCTTCGCCAGGAAGTGGACCTGCCGGCCGAGTTGGGACGGCATGAAGATCGAGTCGGAGACCGAGAGGTGGTTGCTGGCCAGGATCGCCCCACCCTCCTCGGGGACGTTGCCCAGGCCCTTCACCCAGGGCCGGAACACGAGGTTCGTCACGGGGGCCACCACGAAGGTCTTGGCGAACCAGTAGAACACGATGGTCTTCCTCTCAGGTGGTGGCGTGGACCGTTCCCAGTCTAGGGAGCGATCGCGGGGGGCGGGACGCTACGCTGGGGACATGATCGCCCACCAGCGGGCGCTGTCCCTCCACGGCGCCGACGACGGCCCCCTGGCCGCGTCCGCCGGGTCCGGGTCGACGGGGGTCGCCCTGTTCCACGGGTTCACCTCGGGTCCCGTCTCCGTGACCGGTTGGGCCCGCGCCCTGGCGTCGGCGGGTGCCTCCGTGGAGGTCCCGCTGTTGCCCGGCCACGGGACCCGGTGGCAGGACCTCCGGGTCGTCACGGCCGAGGAGTGGCGGGCCACCGCGCGGGACACGGTCGACCGCCTGTTCGCCCGGCACGACCGCGTGGTCGTCGCCGGTCTGTCCATGGGCGGCGCGCTCGCGCTCGATGCGGCCGCGCACCGGTCCGTGTCCGGCGTCGTCGTGGTGAATCCCGGGCTGCGCTTCGCCTCCCCGGCCGCTCCCCTGGCGAGGGTGCTCAAGTACGCCGTCCGCAGCGTGGCACCGATCGCCAACGACGCCGCGCGCCCCGGGGTGGACGAACAGGCCTACCCGCGCACCCCGGTGGCCGCCGTCCAGCAGGTCGGCGCCCTCCAGGCCGCCGCCCGGGCCGGACTGCCGGCGATCACGGCACCGGTCCTGGCGTTCCGGTCCACGACTGACCGCGTGGTGCCCCACTCCTCCATGGCCGCCCTCGCTCGCGGCCTGGCCCCCGGGCTGCTGACCGTCAGGCCGCTGTACAACAGCTTCCACGTGGCCACCCTGGACTGGGACGCGGGGGTCATCGAGGACGAGTCGGTCAGGTTCATCGCCGGGTTGGCATGTGGACGGGCCGACGTCCGTGGCTGAGCCCCTGGACCGCGACCACGAGGGCAGCGACCCCGAGCACCGGGACCCGGACGAGGTCGACCGCCGGTGGCAGGAGATCATCGCCGGGCTGGGCCCCCTGGACGCCGGTGCCCGGGATACCGCGTGGCCGGAGCCCACCGCGGCGGGATCGGCCGGACCGGATCCGGACGCACCGGACCGCGAGGAGCCCCCGGCCCCCGGCCGGGCGTGGGGTCCACGCGACTTCCCGGAGGACGAGGACGACGGGGACTTCATCCCGCCCGAGCCCCCCGCGCTCGGCTCCGGCAACCCGGTCGTCGTGCTGAGCTTGATCGGGGTGGCCGGCGCACCCGCGGCCCTGTTGCTCGCGGCGATCCTCTGGCCCTCGGTGCCCGGACTCGTGCTCGCGGTGCTGATCGCCTCGTTCGTGGCGGGCGCCGTGGGACTGTTCTTCGCACTCCCCCGGGACGCGGACCGGGACGGCCCCGGCGGCGACGGTGCGCAGGTCTGATCCGCGCGACCGGTCACCGGGCGGCGGTGGCCGACTCCCTCACGGACCAACCGGAGCGCTCCAGCGCCAGGCCCGCCGCGCCGAGCCAGCCGGCCCGGTTGCCCAGGCTGGCGACCATGACGGACGGGACCGGACGCCGTCGCCCGCCGGGGATGTGGCGGGCCAGTTCCGCCCGGGCCGGCTCGAGAAGGAGGTCACCGGCGACCGCCACTCCGCCGCCGATGACGAACCGGGAGGGGTCCAGCACGGCGGCCAGCGTGGCCAGGCCACGGCCCAGCCACCGGCCCGTCTCCTGCACGGCCCGCACGGCGCGCGGGTCCGCGGACAGGGCGTCGTCGAGGACCGACCGGGCGGAGGGACGTCCGGCGCGGGCAGCCAGGGCCTCGGCGGAGACGAGCAGTTCCCAGCATCCGGTGTTCCCGCAGGGGCACGGCAGCCCCGAGGGGTCCACGGTCATGTGCCCGAACTCCCCGGCCATGCCGTGCGCGCCGACGTCCACCACCCCCTCCTGGACCAGCGCGCCCCCGATGCCGGTGCCGATGGCGACCATGACCATCCGGTCCGGCCCGCGGACCGGGTCCGGACCCGCCGGCGGGGCAGCCGGGTCCCCCAGCCGCGCCTCCGCCCAGGCCGCCGCGTCCGCGTCATTGACGACCGCGGGCCAGGGGACGGTATCGCGGGACGGGCGGGCGGCTGCCTGAGCACTGGAAGGCCGTCCCGTCGCCTCCGACAGGGCAGCGCCCAGGTCCTGGGGCAGGGGCCGCTGGCGCCACCCCATCAGGTGCGGGCTGAAGACGGCGGTGCCGCTGCGCGGGTCGATCCAGGCGGCGGCGGAGACCCCCCACGGCACGGGCAGACCCGGCCAGCTGGCGTCCAGGGCCCCGAACAGCTCCAGCGCCGTGCGGGCGCACAGGGCGCTCAGGCCGGCCCCGTCCGCCTCGAGGTGGTGAGCGACCCGGATCTCCGTGAGCGCGGGCACCAGTCTGCCCCGGCCGTCCAGCAGGACCGCGCCGGCCTTGACCGCCCCGCCTCCGACGTCGAGCCCGATGGCCGCGGCGACGGGAGCCCCCGGGTGTGCAGATCCGCCCATCGTGCCGGCCACCGCCTTCCGGACCGTCGGTCCCACCGTTCCTGCTGACAACCGAAGTTACCCATGAGTAGAATATTTCCTGTGGCGCAGGACACACCGGTCCGACCCCTCCGGTAGGGTCAGAGGACACGGGGACCCCCGCCCCGGAGGGCCTGCACCCGGGACCACCACTCTGCCACGCAGGCGGCTACCGTCGATCACCAGGAGCGAACGTTGAAGGAATACACCTCCCCTCCCGTCGTGGACGTCCCCCGGGACATGAACATCACGGACCTGGTGGAGCAGCAGGTCCTGGCCGATCCGCGGCGCCCCCTGTTCGCCCGGCAGACCGCCCCGGCGCAGTGGACCGACGTCAGCGCGGAGGAGTTCCGCGAGGATGTCCGCACCCTCGCACGCGGCCTGGCCGCCGCCGGGCTGGAGCCGGGCGACCGGGTGGGGATCATGGCCCCCACCCGCTACGAGTGGACCCTGATGGACGTGGCCATCTGGTACGCCGGCGCCGTCACCGTCCCGATCTACGAGACGTCCTCCCCCAGCCAGGTCGCCTGGATCATCTCCGACGCCAACGTGCGGGCGGTGGTCTGTGACACGTCGCGGCACCAGGGCGTGGTGGACACCGCCATCCGCCAGGAGCAGCTGGATCCGCTGGTCTCCAGCTGGCTGATCGAGGACGACGGTCTCGACGAACTGCGCGCGCTGGCCGAGCGCGGACCGGACGAGACCACCATGGAGTCCCGCCGTTCCGCCGCCACCCTGTCCGACCTGGCGACCATCATCTACACCTCGGGCACGACCGGCAAGCCGAAGGGTTGCGAACTGACCCACGGCAACTTCGCCGAGCTGAGCCTGCAGACCCTCGGGACGAACCTGGGCGAGGTCGTCAACCCGCAGGCCAGCACCGTGATGTTCATCCCCTTGGCCCACGTGTTCGCCCGTTTCATCTCCGTGCTGGCGCTGGCGGCGGGCACCAAGGTGGGCCACACCTCCGACCTCAAGCAACTGGTCCCCGACCTGCAGTCCTTCCGGCCCACCTTCCTGCTGGCCGTGCCCCGGGTCTTCGAGAAGGTCTACAACTCCGCGCAGCTCAAGGCGGAGACCGGGGGCAAGGGCAAGGTCTTCGCGGCCGGCGCCCAGGCCGCCATCGACTACTCCACGGCGAAGAGTGCCGGCAGGGTGCCCCTGGTGCTGCGCGTCAAGCACGCGGTGTTCGAGAAGCTGCTCTACGGCAAGATCCGCGAGGCCATGGGCGGGCAGGTCACCCACGCGGTGTCCGGCGGCGGCCCACTGGGTGCACGCCTGGGCCACTTCTTCCACGGCATCGGCGTCAACATCATGGAGGGCTACGGCCTGACCGAGACCACGGCACCGGTCACGGTCAACGTCCCGCACGGGGTGAAGATCGGCACCGTCGGCCCTCCGATCCCGGGCAACGGGGTGCGCATCGCCGAGGACGGCGAGATCCTGGCCAGGGGTGTCTGCGTGATGCGCGGCTATCACAACCGTCCGGACCTGACCGAGAAGGATTTGGTGGACGGCTGGCTGCACACCGGGGACATCGGGGACCTGGACGACGAGGGGTACCTCACCATCACCGGTCGGAAGAAGGACATCATCGTCACGGCGTCCGGGAAGAACGTGGTGCCGGCGCTGCTGGAGGACCAGATCCGGGCCGACGCGGTGGTCTCCCAGTGCGTCGTGGTGGGTGACCAGCGGCCGTTCGTCTCCGCCCTCGTCACCCTGGACGCGGACATCCTGCCGCGCTGGCTGGGCCAGCACGGTGTCCCGGCGGACACGCCGATGGACCAGCTCGCCACGCACCCCGTGGTCCTCGACCACGTCCAGTCGGTGATCGACAGGGCCAACGAGACGGTGTCCAAGGCGGAGTCGATCCGGGCGTTCCGGATCGTCCCCGTGGACTTCTCCATCGAGTCCGGCCAGATGACGCCGTCCCTGAAGATCAAGCGCAACGTGGTCCTGGAGGACTTCGAGTCCCTCGTCGAGGAGATCTACGGGGCGCCGAAGCCGGTCTCGTCCTAGAGGCGGCCGCTGTCCGGGACGTCGAGTCCGAGCAGCGCGTTCTCCACGACCTCCGTGAGTGCCGGGTGGATCCAGTACTGGCCGCGGGCCATCGCGTGGGCGTCCAGGCCCATGCTCATGGCCTGCACCAGGGGCTGGATGAGATTCGGCGCGTCCCGTCCGATCAGGTGGGCCCCGAGGAGCAGGCCCGTCTGGCGGTCGGCGATGACCTTGCACAGGGAGGTGCCGTCCTCCATGGCCCAGCCGTACGCCACGTCGCCGTAGTTCTGCTCCTTGACGGTGATCCTCTCCGCGCCGTACTGCTCGACGGCCTCCGCCTCGGTGAGACCGACCGCGGCGACCTGAGGCCGGGAGAAGACCGCCGAGGGCACCGGACCCAGCGTGTTCGGCCGCAGGTCATCCGGGTGCTCCAGGTTGTGGCTGACCACGCGCTGGTCGTGGTTCGCCACGTGCTTGAGCTGGTGGGGACTGGAGACGTCACCCAGGGCCCACAGCCCGGGCACCGGCTCACCGCCGGAGAGCAGCCGCTGGTACTCGTCGACGGCGAGCCGCCCGTCGGGATGCAGGTCCAGCCCGGCGGCGGCCGGGTCGAGCCGGTCGCTGTTGGGGACCCGGCCATAGGCGATGAGCACGGCGTCGGCGTCCACCTCCCAGGTGGTGTTGGTGGGCCCGTCGAGATGCACGGTCACCCACCCGTCCAGCCCCTCCTCGATCCGGGACAGGGTCCAGCCGGTCTCGACCCGCCACTGGGTCGAGGCCATCTCGGTGAACCGCTCGGAGATGGTCGCATCGTGATGGCGCAGCAGTCGCGGTGAGCGGTTCACCTGGACCACGGAGGACCCCAGGCCGGAGAAGATCGAGGCGAACTCGGCGGCGATGTACCCCCCGCCCAGCACCACGATCCGCTGGGGCAGCCGGGGCAGGCGCATCACGGTGTCCGAGGTGTGGACCTGGGGCAGGTCGCTGCCGGGGACGGAGGGGACGACCGCCCTCGAGCCCGCGGCGACCACGATGTCCTGGGCCTCCAGGACCCGCCCGCTGGCCGTGGTCAGCTGGCGGGTCCCGGTGAACCGCGTCTCCTCCGGGATGACCGTGGTGTTCTGCAACTCGACGTCCCGGTAGTGCAGGCCCCCGGCGGAGATGGCGTCGATGCGCGAGAAGATCCGGTCCCGGATCCCGGGCCAGTCGGTCCCGCCGATCCCCAGGTCCACGCCGAGCCGGCTGGCCTCCTCCGGCACCACGGCCAGCGACGCCGGGTAGGCGAACATCTTGGTGGGGATGCAGCCGACGTTGAGGCAGGTGCCCCCGAACGTGCCGGAGTCGATGATGGCCACGCGCTTGTCGTCCCAGTACGGGGTGACCAGCGAGTTGCCGGAGCCGGAGCCGATGATGGCGAGGTCGTAGGTTTCGGTGCCCATGGCTCTCAGCCTAAGGCTCCGCGGGCACCGCCCCGGTCACTCGCCCAGTGTCAGCAGCAGGTCACCACCCTCGACCGCCGTGGTGCCGCCCAGCACCACGCGGGTCACGGTGCCGGAGGCATGGGCCGTGATGGCGGCCTCCATCTTCATGGCCTCGATGGTGGCCACCGTGTCCCCGGCCTCCACGGTGTCACCCTCGGCCACGGTCACGGAGACGACCCCGGCGAAGGGCGCGGCCACGTGCCCCTTGTTGGCGGGGTCGGCCTTCTCGGCCGCCCGGGCGGTCGACTCGACGGAGCGGTCGCGCACGGTGATCTGCCGCGCCTGGCCGTTGAGGGTCACCATCACGGGCCGCATGCCCTTGGCATCGGGCTCGCCGATCGCCTGCAGCGTGGTCAGCAGGCGCACGCCCTTGCCCAGGGAGATGACGTGCTCACGGCCCCGCACCAGCCCGTACAGCCAGTCCCGGGTGTGCAGGACGGAGGTGTCCCCGTAGGTCGCGCAGTTGGCCTCGTACTCCTGCGTCGGCCCCGGGAACAGGAGCCGGTTCAACGTCGCCTGGCGGGTGGCACCGGGTTGCTCCAACGCCGCGCGGTCCTCCGCGGAGAGCTCGGTCTCCGCGCGGCGACGGCCTCGGTTCTGCAGGGCCCGGGTCCGGAACGGCTCGGGCCAGCCTCCGGGCGGGTCCCCCAGCTCTCCGGAGAGGAAGCCGATCACGGAGTCCGGCAGGTCGAAGTCCTGGGGACTCTCCGCGAACTGGGCCGGGTCCACGTCCATGCCGACCAGCTGCAGGGCCAGGTCCCCGACCACCTTGGAGCTCGGGGTGACCTTGACGATGTTGCCGAGCATGTCGTTGGCGGCCTCGTACATCCGCTCGATCTGCTCGAAGCGGTCGCCCAGGCCCAGGGCGATGGCCTGCTGGCGGAGGTTGGACAGCTGGCCGCCCGGGATCTCGTGCCGGTAGACGCGTCCCGTCGGTGCCGACAGCCCGGACTCGAAGGGGCGGTAGACCTCACGGATGGTCTCCCAGTACGGTTCCAGCGCGGCGGCCTGGTCCAGCCCGAGACCGGTGTCCCGCTCGGTGTGCTCCAGGGCCGCCACCAGGGCGGACATCGGCACCTGACTGGTGGTCCCGGCCATGGACGCGACGGCCGTGTCCACCGCGTCCACCCCCGCCTCGGCGGCGGCGAGCAGGGTGCCCAGCTGACCACCGGCGGTGTCGTGGGTGTGCAGGTGGACGGGCAGGTCGAACTCGGCGCGCAGGGCACCGACCAGCTCCCGGGCAGCCTGCGGCCGCAACAGTCCGGCCATGTCCTTGATGGCCAGGACGTGGGCCCCGGCGTCGACCATCTGCCGGGCCAGGCCCAGGTAGTAGTCCAGCGTGTAGAGCTCCTCCGCGGGATCCAGCAGGTTGCCGGTGTAGCACAGGGCCGCCTCGGCCACCGCCGTCCCGGTGGCCCGGACCGCGTCGATGGCGGGGGCGATCTGCCGGACGTCGTTCAGCGCATCGAAGATCCGGAAGATGTCCACACCGGTCTGGGCGGCCTCGGCCACGAAGGCATTGGTCACCTCCACGGGGTAGGGCGTGTAGCCGACCGTGTTGCGCCCGCGCAGCAGCATCTGCAGCGGGATGTTCGGCAGTTCCTGGCGCAACCGGGCGAGCCGGTCCCAGGGGTCCTCACCGAGGAAGCGCAGGGCGACGTCGTAGGTGGCCCCACCCCAGGCCTCCACCGAGAACAGCCCGGGCAGGGTGTGCGCGACGGCCGGAGCGGCCGCCAGCAGATCACGTGTGCGCACCCGGGTGGCCAGCAGGGACTGGTGGGCATCACGGAAGGTCGTGTCCGTGACGGCCAGTTCCGTCCGGCCGCGCAATTCGGCCGCGAACCCCTCAGGGCCCTTCTCCAGCAGCACCTGGCGCCAGCCGGCGGGCGGCTGGTGCGGCGAGGGGCCGTCGAACGGGCTGCGATCCGGCTCCTGGGACTTGTCGCCCGGGAAGGCCGGCAGCTTGTCCCTGGGGTCGATCCCGTCCACCCGGGGCCCGTGGGGCTGGTTCACCGTGACGTCGGCGAGGTACTGCAGGGCCTTCGAACCACGGTCCTGGCTGCGGTTGACCTGGGCCAGCTCGGGGTGGGCGTCGATGAAGTCCGTGGCGACGTCGCCCGCCACGAACGTGGGGTCGTCCAGCACGTTCATCAGGAACGGGATGTTGGTGGCCACCCCGCGGACGCGGAACTCGGCCAGGGCGCGCCGTGCGCGCCGCACCGCCGTCGGGTAGTCCCGTCCACGGCAGGTCAGCTTCACCAGCATGGAGTCGAAGTGCGGACTGATCTCGGCACCGGTGTAGATGGTGCCACCGTCCAGGCGCACGCCGGAGCCGCCGGCGGACCGGTAGGCGGTGATGGCGCCGGTGTCCGGCCGGAAGCCGTTGGCAGGGTCCTCCGTGGTGATCCGGCACTGCAGGGCGGCGCCACGGATCCGCAGCTCGTCCTGGCGGATCCCGAGCTGCTCGAGCGTCTGGCCGGCGGCGATGCGCAGCTGGGAGGCGACCAGGTCGACGTCGGTGATCTCCTCGGTGACGGTGTGCTCGACCTGGATCCGGGGGTTCATCTCGATGAACACGTGCTGACCGGTACGGTCCCCCGCGGTGTCGACGAGGAACTCGACGGTGCCGGCGTTGACGTACCCCATGGCCTTGGCGAACTTGACGGCATCGGCGTAGAGCGCCTGGCGGATGGACTCGTCCAGCTGCGGGGCCGGGGCGATCTCGATGACCTTCTGGTGGCGGCGCTGCATGGAGCAGTCGCGCTCGAACAGGTGCACGGTCTCCCCCGTGCCGTCCGCCAGGACCTGGACCTCAATGTGCCGGGGCCGCAGCACGGCCTGCTCCAGGAACACCGTGGCGTCGCCGAAGGCGGTCTCGGCCTCGCGCATGGCCGCGTTCAGTGCGTCCGGCAGCTGGGCGGCGGTCTCGACCCGGCGCATGCCGCGGCCGCCGCCGCCGGCCACGGCCTTGACGAAGATGGGGAAGCCGATGTCCTCGGCCTGTGCGACGAGCCACTCGGCGTCGGAGCTGGGCTCGGAGGACTTCAGGGTGGGGATGCCCGCCGCCTTGGCGGCCCGCAGGGCCTCCACCTTGTTACCGGTCAGCTCCAACACGTCCGCGGGAGGACCGACGAACGCGATCCCGGCCTCCGCCGCGGCCCGGGCCAGCCCGGCGTTCTCCGACAGGAAGCCGTACCCCGGGTAGATGGCGTCACATCCTGACTCCTTGGCCACCCGGATGATCTCGTCCACGTCCAGGTAGGCGCGGATCGGGTGCCCCTCCTCCCCGATCCGGTAGGCCTCGTCCGCCTTCTGCCGGTGGATGGAGTTGCGGTCCTCATACGGGAAGACCGCCACGGTCCGGGCACCCAGCTCGTAGCAGGCACGGAAGGCGCGGACCGCGATCTCCCCTCGGTTGGCGACCAGCACCTTGGAGAACATTCCGTCGGTGGCGTTGGATGACATGGAGCCTCCTGGGCTGCCCGGCGGGTCTGCCGGGACACGATCAGGCGCGGTCAGCGCACGGTGGAGCCACTTCCTTGTGGCTTGCATCACCCGTCAGTGTCGCATACGACCCCGGCACCCACTACGTGAGACCCGTCACAGTGTCGTCAGCACTAGGATGGACCACGGTCCCGGGCCACCCACCCTCTGGTCGACAGTCAGGATTCCACCGCCGTGCAGATCATCTCCATCTCCAGCCTCAAGGGCGGGGTCGGCAAGACCTCGGTCACCCTCGGACTGGCCTCGGCGGCGCAGGCGCAGGGCATCCCCACCCTCGTGGTGGACATGGACCCCCATGCCGATGCCACGACCGGACTCGGGGTCCGGCAGGACGCCGGCACCGAGGACGTGGGCACCCTGCTCTCCCACCCCCGGCGGGTGTCCCTGACCGATCACGTGGTCGCCTCGGGCTGGACCGGGTCCACCGCGGCCCCGGCGGCCGACGGCGACGGCGCGGGCGGTCCCGACGGCGGCGCGCCCCGGATCCTCGACGTCGCGCGCGGCTCCTCGCGGACCTCGCTGTACGAGCGCCCGACGACCCGTCAGCGCGAGCTGCGCCGGCTCACCCAGCTGGTCGAGCCCGTGACGCGCTACGCACTGGTCCTCATCGACTGCCCCCCGGCCCTCAACGGCGTCACGCGGATGGCCTGGGCCGCCTCGACGGACGTGCTGCTGGTGGCCGAGCCGAGCCTGTTCTCCGTGGCCGGCACCGAACGCACCCTGCGGGCCCTGGACCTGTTCCGCAAGGAGTACGCCCAGGGCGTGACCTCCACCGGAGTGGTGGCCAACCGCGTCCGGCCGGCCAGCGTGGAGCACCAGTTCCGCCTGGGCGAGATGGAGCGGATGTACGGCGACCGGTTGCTGCCCGTGGCCATCCCGGAACAGGGTAACTGGCAGCAGATCCAGGGCGCAGCCTGGCCCGTCCACGCCTGGCCCGGCGAGATGGCCGCCCAGTCCGCGGCACTGTTCGATGAGCTGCTCTACGCCGTGCAGCGTCCATTGAAGGACCGCCGCAGCCAGCGCCGGCACTGAGGCGCGCCCCCCTGCCGGAGCACGATCGCCGTCAGACCGCGACGACCCCGTGCCTGCCGGCGGCAGGGACGGGGCCGTCGTCGGGAAGAGGCGGTGGGACGCCCCTCAGGAGGCGGACTTGCGCTGGGCGCGACGCTGGGAGAGTTCGTCCCCGGGGAAGTCGCCGGGGGTGTCATGCAGGCGCTCGGAGGGCAGCTGGGCGAGGGAGCCCTCGACCTCACGCCAGACCCGGCCGACGGCGATGCCGAAGACACCCTGCCCGCCCTGCACCAGGTCGATGACCTCGTCGGCCGACATGCACTCGTAGACCGAGGCACCGTCGCTCATCAGCGTGATCTGTGCCAGGTCGTCCACGCCGCGCTCGCGCAGGTGTTCCACGGCCGAACGGATCTGCTGCAGCGAGACCCCGGTGTCCAGCAGCCGCTTGACCACCTTGAGCACGAGGATGTCCCGGAAGGAGTACAACCGCTGTGTCCCCGAGCCGCTGGCTCCCCGGACGGTGGGCACCACGAGGCCCGTCCGGGCCCAGTAGTCCAACTGGCGGTAGGTGATCCCGGCCGCCTTGCACGCGGTGGGGCCGCGGTATCCGACGCCCTCGTCGAGCACCGGCAGGTCTTCGGTGAACAGCATGCCCTGCGCCGGGGTGCGCGCAGCGGCGGGATGCGTCACGTCCGGGGACTGCCCGGCCTCGCCCTTGGGACTCACTGGAACCCTCCTGGTCTCAGGTCCACACTGGGGAAGGAAGGAGCCGCCGGTCCGGACCAGCGGAGCGCGACGGGCATCGACCCGGCCCGGCACCGCTGACCGATGCGAATGGACCGGCAGGCAATGTGGAACCTCTGCTGACGACGGTAGGCCCGTGGAGGGCCACGGTCAAAGACCCAGTCGCTTTCGCCGCGAACGTGTCGTCTCCCGCGGAGGGCCGGGGCAGCCGGCCCGGTGACGTCCGGGGCGCTGTCAGGACTGTCCCGGACCGCCGTCGGCGAAGTCCTCGGGGTCCACGGAGTCGAGGAACTCGCGGAACTTACTCAGCTCGGCATCGCGGTCCGCGGACCGGGACACACCGGTGGCGGACTCGTCCGTTGTCTCCTCGTCCTCGTCCTCCAGCGCCTGCTCGGGGTCCACCCCGGCATCCTGGAGGACCTCCGCCGCGCACAGCACGGGCACCCCGGCACGCAGGGCGCAGGCGATGGCATCGGAGGCCCTGGCATCCACCCGGGCGCCGTTGTCCAGCACGAGCTCGGCGTGGAAGACGGCGTCCCGCACCGAGCTGATCCGGACGGACTCCAGGGCGGTGCCCGCCGCGGCGATGACGTCGACGAGCAGGTCGTGGGTCATGGGGCGCGGCGGGGTGATCCCCTGTTGCCACAGGGCGATGGCGCTGGCCTCCGGAGCCCCCACCCAGATCGGCACCAGGGTCCCGGTGCCGGGGTCCTGGAGGAGCACGAGCGGCTGGTTGCCGGGCAGCTCCACCCGGACTCCCAGCACCGTCATCTCCACGTCGGGCAGGGCCATGTCCGCCTCACGAATCCAGTTCGGCGACCGCGGCGCCCACCAGGGCGCTGTGCAGTCCCAGGCAGGCCTCGCTGATCTCCCGGGCGGTCTCGGCCACCCGGGCCCCGGCCGCGGAGTCGCGGCGGCTGGCCAGGGGGGCCGTCACCCGTTCGATGAGACCGAGCTCTCGGTCCGCTGCCGCCCGGAACGGACGCAGGTGCCGGGGCTCCAGTCCGTGGGCGGCCAGCACGACGGCGGACCGGGTGGCCTTGAGGCAGTGCTCGCTGTACCGCCCGTCCTCGTCGGCGGCGATCATGCCGTACTGCTCGAGCGAGTCCAGCAGGTCGGCGCTGGCACCGGAGATCCCCTGCAGTTCGGCCCGGGTCAGCGGCCGGGTGTGCCCCGCCAGTTCCTGGGCGAGCTGGTCCGAGACCGAGCGCGGGGTCAGCGTGAGGCCGCCCGGCAGCGACTCCGGATGGTCACCGCGGTCCACCGCGTCGAGGTAGTCCTTGATGACCTTCAGCGGCAGGTACTGGTCGCGCTGGAGTGCCAGGATGAAGCGCAGGCGGTCGACGTCCGCGTCCGTGTACTTCCGGTAGCCCGCGGCGGTCCGCCGGGGGGTGATCAGGCCCTTCTCCTCCAGGAAGCGGATCTTGGAGGCGCTGGCCTGGGGGAAGTCCTCCTTGAGCTCGCCGAGGACCTCACCGATGTTCATCACGGCGCGGCTCGCACCGGTCCTGGCGGTCGAGACGGTGCGGCGGGAGGCTGCTGCGGTCACGGAGGGTTCCTCGGGTCTTCTTTCGGTGGCGTTCGTCGGTCTGATCCGGCCCGGGTCAGGCGCTGAGCCGCTGGGTGCCGGCGTAGAACGTCAGCCTGAACTTGCCGATCTGCACTTCCATCCCCGAGCGCAGGGCCACCGAGTCCACCCGGTCGTGGTTGACGTAGGTGCCGTTGAGCGAACCGGAGTCGACGACGACGAAGCCCTCTCCCTGACGGCGGAACTCGGCGTGCTTGCGGGAGACGGTGACGTCATCGAGGAAGATGTCCGCGTTCGGGTGACGTCCCGTGGTGGTCACGTCCTGGTCCAGCAGGAACCGTGCCCCCTGGTTCGGGCCGGCGTGGGCCACCAGCAGGGCCGATCCGATGGGCAGGGCGTTGATCGCAGCGCGGTCCTCCGCGTCGAGCGCGCGATCGACCGGACCGCCGAGGTCAGGCAGTCCGATGCTGGTGGTCTGCGCCTCTGGCTCGGTACCCGGTTCCCTGCCGCCCGGGTGCTGGGTGCCTGACATTGCTCCTCCGAGGTGGTGTCCGACCCGCTCTGCGGCGGGCCGGACGTAGTGCTTCCGTGACCTGACTAGCCTACCTGCTGACGGTAGCCCTCTGCATCGAGCAGGGCCTCGACCTGCGCCGGGTCCTTCACCGAGACCTCCATGAGCCAGCCCTCGCCGTAGGGGTCGGCGTTGAGCTTGGCGGGATCGGCGTCGAGCTCCTCATTACGGGCCGTGACGGTCCCCGTGACGGGCGCGAACAGGTCGCTGACGGACTTGGTGGACTCCACCTCGCCCACGGTCGACTCCGCCTCGATCTCCGTGCCGACCTCCGGCAGGTCCACGTAGACCACGTCGCCGAGGGCGTCCTGGGCGAAGTCGGTGATGCCGATGCGGACCACGCCGTCCGCGTCGGGACCGGAGACCCACTCGTGCTCGGCACTGTAACGAAGCCCGTCGGGGATGTTGCTCATGATTCCTCCAGGTGATCGGGGACGCTGGACCGTCCTGAGCGGGTCCACGCGGTACAGCACTGAGACTACTGGGGTCCCGTGCCGGGCGCCAATGGCGTCCGGCCACCCTCGACGACGCGCCCCAACAGGGTCACCAGGCGCTCCCGCTCCCCTTCCGGCACCGGCGCCAGGATGCGCTCCTGGACGCGCAGGACCAAGGGGTCGACTCCCTCCAGGAGTGCTCGGCCGGCCGGGGTCAGCGCCACCTGGCGGGTCCGCCGGTCGAACGGATCGGCCGTCCGCTCCGTCCAGCCTCGCGCCTCCAGCCGGCCCAGCACGTCCGAGGCGCTGGAACGGTCGACCGCCGAGGCCTCGGCCAGCGCGCCCTGCCCCATCCCCCCGGCCCGCCGGAGCTCGTCCAGCACCGCGAACTGGGGACCGGTGAGCTGCCCGCCCACCTCCTCGGACCACAGCACCGAGTGCCGCTGCTGGGCCAGCCGGATCAGGTGACCGGGCCGGCGGTCCCGGCCCGACGGACCGACGTCGGCCACCAGCGCCAGTCGTGCCGTGAACCAGTCCCGGGCCCCGGACGGCAGGGGCTCCAGGAAGCGCGACTGGACACGTGCCACGGGCGCGGCGAGTCCCGCCAGCGCCGCGCCGGAGGGCGCGGTCAGCGTGATGACCTGCCGGCGGCCGTCGCGGGGGTCCCGGGACTGCCGGATCCACCCCTGGTCCCGGAGCCGTCGCACGATCCCCGCCGTGGTGGACCGGTCAAGCCCGGCCCGGAGGCCGATCGTGTTCTGGTCCAGGCCGTCGTCGGCTGCCGTGAGGGTGGCCAGGAGGGAGTACTGGGAGGGGGTGAGCGTCGAGCCGACCTCCTCGGACCACAGGACGTTGTGCACCTGCTGGCACCGGCGCAACAGGTGTCCGACGAGCGCCCCCCTCCCTGGGCCCCGGTCCCGCCCGTCCCCTTCCGTCGCCACCATGCACTGCCTTTCCGAGTAGGTTCCATCTGCCGCGTCCATGCGTAGGCGGACGATGCACCGCCGGGCGCCCGGACCTCGCCGGACGACGGGTGCGGATGCGACCGCCCCAGCATACTGTGGCTCCAGTCACGCGACTGCGTTATGATCGCCACGGAATCATTCAGCACACGGACGATTGGTGGGCACCCCGCCACGCACCTGTCCCCTCCGGCGAGAAGGAGCCTCATGCAATATCACCTGAACGGCTACCGCTACGGCGATCCCACCATCCAGCCCGCGGCCACCGGTCGTGAGGGAGGACAGGGCCCCCTGCCCGAGGAGGTGGACGTCCTCGTCGTGGGAACCGGGCCCGCCGGCACCGTCCTGGCCGCCCAGCTGGCCGAGTTCCCCGAGATCACCACGCGCGTGGTGGAACGCCGTCAGGGCCCGCTGCCGGTGGGCCAGGCCGACGGCGTGTCCTGCCGGACCGTCGAGATGTTCGACGCCTTCGGGCTCGCATCCACGCTGGTGAACGAGGCCTACTGGGTCAACGAGACCACCTTCTGGTCCCCCGACTCCGCGGACCGCACGGGCATCGCCCGCACCGGCCGGGTCCAGGACGTCGCCGACGGGCTGAGCGAGTACCCCCACGTCATCGTCAACCAGGCCCGGATGCAGGAGATGCTGCTGGAGAAGGCCGCCAAGTCCCCCTCCCGGCTCGAGGTCGACTACGGCTACAAGGCCCTGGGCGTCGAGGTCCCCGAGGACCCGGAGGCACTCGTCACCGTGACCCTCGAGGAGACGGACGAGCACGGCAAGGGCACCGGCGTGACCCGCACGGTCAGGGCGCGCTACGTGGTGGGCTGCGACGGCGCCCGCTCGGCGATCCGCACCTCGATCGGCCGCGCCCTGCACGGGGACGCCCAGAACCACGCCTGGGGCGTCATGGACATCCTGCCCGTGACCGACTTCCCGGACGTGCGCAAGAAGGCGGTCATGCAGTCCTCGAGCGGCGCGCTCCTCCAGATCCCCCGCGAGGGTGGGCACCTGGTGCGCTACTACGTGGACCTCGGCGACATCCCCGAGGGTGACCGCAGCATCCGGGACCGCACCACCTACGAGGACATCCTCTCGGCGGCGCAGAAGGCCATCCGTCCGTACACCCTGGACGCCCGCGACGTGGCGTGGTGGAGCGTCTACGAGGTGGGCCAGCGCGTCACGGACGGCTTCGACGACGTCACCGAGCCCGGCAGCCGCGACCCCCGCGTGTTCATCGCCGGCGACGCCTGCCACACCCACTCGGCCAAGGCCGGCCAGGGCATGAACGTCTCCATGCAGGACACCTACAACCTGGGCTGGAAGCTCGCCGCGGTCCTGCAGGGCCGGTCCCCGAGGTCGCTGCTCACCACCTACTCCGAGGAGCGCCAGACGATCGCCCAGGACCTCATCGACTTCGACAAGCGCTGGTCGAGGATGATGGGCTCCAAGGTCGCGGACCCCGACCACCCCGAGGCCGGCGGGGTGGCCGCCACGGACGTCGAGGCCCACTTCGTGGCCGGAGGCGTGTTCACCGCCGGCCTGTCCACCGTGTACCGCCAGTCCCTGCTGACCGGCGGGACGGCACACCAGGACCTCGCCACCGGGTTCGAGGTCGGGACCCGCTTCCACTCGGCCCCGGTCATCCGGGTAGCCGATGCCAAGCCCGAACAGCTGGGCCACGTGCACGAGGCCGACGGCCGGTGGCGCCTGTACGCCTTCGCCGACGCCGCCGACGCCGCGGACGCCGGGTCCGAGGGCTCGGCGCTGCGCGGGCTCATCACCTTCCTGGACGAGTCGGCCTCCTCCCCCGTCCGCCGCTTCACCCCGGCCGGCTGGGCCGACGACGCCGTGTTCGACGTCCGCGCGATCCTGCAGCAGGAGCACCTGGACGTCGACCTGAACGCCCTCCCGCAGTTCCTGCTCCCCGCGAAGGGGAGGTTCGGCCTGCGCGACTACGAGAAGGTGTTCTCGGCGGAGCGGACCAACGGCCGCCTGCTCGGTGACGTGCCCGGGCTGACGGCCACGCAGGACATCTACGACCTGCGCGGCATCGACCGCGAGCGCGGTGCCCTCGTGGTCGTCCGACCGGACCAGTACATCGCGCAGGTGATGCCGCTGGAGGCCCACGAGGAACTCGCCGGGTTCTTCGCGGCCTTCATGGTCGAGCAGTCCTGACCCCTTTCCGGCGTCACCCGTGAGGGCCGGCCCGCCCCGTGGCGGGCCGGCCCTCGGCGCACCCGCCCGGTGTCCACCGGCACGGGAGACGGCGCCGCGGGCTCAGTCGCCGTCCGGCATTCCCGCCACGTAGGCTGCCTGGCCCACGTGTTGGAGCGCATCGGCGAAGATGCTGACCAGGCGCGCCCCCCGCGTGACCGGCGGGTGCCAGCCCTCGTCGACGACCACGCCGAGGTCGTCGGACCGCAGCCGGCCCAGGTAACCCGTCGCGGCCCCCGTGACCGCGGCGAGGTAGTCCCGGAGCAGGCCCTTGTCCGTCACGACGACGGCGCGGGCCTCGGCCGACGAGTGACCGAAGCCGTGGCCCTCGGCCGGCACCGTCGGCCCGAAGCGGCCGGGCCAGTCCCCTGCGGTCCACGTCTCCTCGACGCCGGCGAGCGCGGCGACCTGGGCGTCGGTCTCGCGGCCGGCATGCCAGACGAGCCAGGCGATCGAGTTCGGGTGCCCACCGGGATGCGCATTGAGCCGGGTGGGGTGCACCTCACCCCAGAACAGGTCGAGCTGGTCGAGGGGCCTGCGGGCCAGGTCGGTGAGGATGTCGGTGGCGTCCATGGCGCCAGTCTGGTCCATGGGCGGGCTCCCCGTCAGGACCGGGCCGGCACGGGTCCGGCGTAGGCGGCCGAGATCCGGTGATAGGCCGGCGACCGCCACGCCACCCCCGCCGCGAGGACCATGACCAGTCCCGCGACGAGGAAGACGAGCGCGATCCCCCGGGCCGTCCCCGTGCCCAGCAGTGGTTCCAGGGCCGCGCCGCCCTCGGCACCCCGGGCGAAGGGGATGATCCAGACCTCCGCGATCGGGGCCACCACGAAGGCCGTCACGGGTGCCGCCGCCGACTCGACGGCCGCGGCGAACCCGAAGACCCGTCCCTGGCGGTGCAGCGGCACGACCTTCTGGATGACGGTCTGCTCCGCGGCCTCCACGGCCGGGATGCCGAGCATGTACAGCCAGATGCCCAGGACGTACAGCCACCCCCACTCCCGGATGGTGAACAGCGAACCGATCACCCCCATGATCGCGACGATGCCCAACAGGGTGCGGATGGGGTTGGGCCCCAGCCCGAGGCGTCCGACGAGGACCCCGCCGAGGATGAAGCCCGTGGCTCCGAGGGCGAACCAGGCGCCCCAGAGCTCGACCGTGAACAGTTCCAGGCCGTAGGGGTCCATCAGGGCCAGGTACACGCCGCCGATGAAGTTGTTGAACGTCGTGAACAGGATCAGCGCGACCATGCCCGGAATGTCCCGGATCGCGGACCAGGCGCCCGCGAGGTCGAACCCCCCGTGGGCGTCGGAGGGAGCCGGTGCGGCCTCCTCGGGCAGGCGCAGGATCGCCAGGTGGGCCAGGGCCAGGGCCGAGAGGACGACGGCGACCAGCACGGTCGGGCCCATCCCCAGCAACCCGATCGAGAGCCCGGACAGGACGGAGGTGGCGATGAAGGCCAGCCCCTGCACCATGCCCACGTAGCCGTTGGCGTTGGCCCGCCGGTCCTGGTCGATGAGCAGGGTGACGGTGGTCGACAGCGCGATGTTCCGCAGGTTCTCGACGACGGCCCCCGCCAGGACGGACAGGGCGAACGCCCAGAACCACGGGCGGTCCAGGGCGCTGCGCTCCTCGGCCGGTGCCACCAGGAACAACAGTCCGGCCACGGCGAACATCGCCAGCGTGACGGCTCCCGCGAACCGCATCACCGGAAGCTTGCGGAACCGGTCCACGTAGGTGCCGAAGCTGATCCCGGTGGCGGCCAGCAGCAGCATGTAGGCGCCGCCGATCACCCCCGTGGCGATCACGTTCCGCGTCTCGAGGTAGATCCAGAAGGTGATGGCGAACCACAGGTAGCTGGTGGTGAGGTTGGCCAGGGCAGTGTTGGCCAGGATGCCGGCGAAGGTGCGGTTGCGCTCCCCCGCCGTACGCACCGGGCGCGTCTGCATGCGCACAGCGTACGCCCACCGGTGGGCCGGGGGCGACGGGCCGACGTCGTGGTGCCGAGTCGGCAGAACCGGGCACGGAATCTCCGGAATCAGGTGTGCTTTCGGTCACACGTGGGTACCGTGTCCCCATGAGCATCGACATTCCCTCAGCAGAAGACTTCGCCGAGCTCACGCAGCACCGGCACGCCGCGAGCGTGTCGTTGTATGTTGCGTCGTCCGGGGCCGACGACGCCCGGGCGCCGATCGGCCGGAACCCCGAGGCGGCCCAGGTGGCCCTGCGCACGATGGCCACGGAGGCTCTGGCCACGCTGCCCGGGTCCGTGCCCGCCGAGGACCGGGAGCGCGTCAGCGCCGAGGTGGCCGCACTGGAGGAGGACCGGGACTTCTGGTCCACCCAGGCGCGCTCCATCGCGGTGTTCGTCTCGCCGTCGGGGTTGCGCGCCTTCCGGCTCATGAACAACCTGAACAGTCACTGCAGCGTCGGCGACCGGTTCGACGTCGGCCCCCTCATCCGGGCCACGACCTTCGCCCACAGCGGGTACGTGCTGGCACTGACGAAGGGATCGGTGCGGCTGCTGGCCCTGGAGGCCGACGCCTCCTGCCATGAGGTGCCGCTGACCGGGCTGCCCGACGACCTCGGCCTCGAACTGCAGACCGCCGACAACGAGGGCCGCATGGACCGCCAGCGCGCGGACGGGAACCAGCGGCCCAAGGTCCAGCGCCGTGACTACTGCTCGACCGTCCAGGAGGCGGTCCTGCGCCAGATCAACGGGTCCGCCCACCCGCTGGTGCTGGCGGCCAGCCCCGACCTGGAACCGGCCTACCGGGAGGTCAACACCTACCAGCGGCTCGTGGAGGAGGGCATCGGCGTCAACCCGGCCTCGCTGTCCCTGGAGGACCTGGGGAAGCGCGGCCGTGAGGTGCTGGACCGCAACTACGCCACCCAGCTGGCCGCCTGGCGCGAGCGCTTCGGCACGCAGCGCGCCCATGGCCGGGCCAGTGCCAAGCTGCGGGAGATCGCCAGGGCGGCGACCGCGGGCCGGGTGGACGTGCTGCTGTTCGATCTCGCGGCCGAACGCGAGGGCACCATCGACGAGTACGGCGAGGTGACTGTCGCGGAGGAGCCCAGCGCCCACACCTACGGCCTGGCGGACGAGGTCGCGGCCCGGGTACTGCGTACCGGCGGAACCGTCAAGGCCGTCCGCTCGGCAGACCTTCCCGACGGCGCCCTGATCGCGGCGACGTTCCGTTCACCGGCCTGAGCCGCGCCGAGGGCGGGTGCTGACCGGATCGTCCCGGTCGGCACCCGCCCTCCCCGCTCGGCAGGTCAGTGGACTCCGCGCATGGCCCGGTGCACCGGGCGGGAGATGACCAGCATGACCACGCCGATCGCGATGGTCACGGCACCGAGGATCCCGAAGTAGGTGCCCTCCGTCTCAGCGGTGTAGTAGCCGGCGAGCGCGCCGGACAGCGCGGTGCCCAGGGCCACCGAGAGGTTGTACAGGGCCACCATCATCACCGGGAACGCCGCGGGCGCGAGCTTGGTGGACAGGGACAGCCCCACCGGGGAGACCATGAGCTCACCCATGGTGGCCACCAGCATGATGAACCCGATCCACAGCACCGGTACCGCTCCCGTGCCGACCATCGGCAGGAACAGCAGGAAGGCGGCGCCCATCAGGGCGATGCCCACCCCGAACTTGACCGGGGTGTTGGGCTGGCGGCGGCCCAGCTTCGTCCACAGTGCGGCGAAGACGGGGGCCAGCAGGATGATGAAGAACGGGTTGAAGGACTGCACCCACGGGATCGGCATCTCCCAGTCGCCCAGCATGCGGTCGAGCCGCGTGTCCGAGTAGAGGGTGATGACGGTGAACTGCTGCTGGAACAGGGCGAAGAAGGCGGCCGAGCCGATGAACAGCGGAATGAAGGCCAGCACGCGACTGCGCTCCTCGCCGGTGGTCTTGGCCGACGTGAGGATGACCGCGAAGATCGCGATCGCGGCCACCACGGAGAGGACGACGACGACGTCGGCCAGGTTCGCGGCGTTGACGAGCCCGGTGGCCACGGCCACCGCGATCACCGCCAGGGCCACGACGGTGATGCCGATCCACCGGCCGTACTGGCTGCGCGGCAGCGGGCTGGGCACGTGGTGGACGTGCTCCGGCAGGCTCTTGCGGGTCAGCGCGTACTGGGTCAGGCCGATGGCCATGCCCACGGCCGCCAGTCCGAAGCCGACGTGGAAACCCCAGGTCTGGGCGGTCCAGCCGGTCAGCAGGGGCCCGACCAGGCCACCGATGTTGATGCCCATGTAGAAGATGGAGAACCCTGCGTCGCGCCGCGGATCGGCCCGCGTGTAGAGGTTGCCGACCAGGTTGGCGACGTTCGCCTTCAGCCCGCCCGAACCGAGCCCCACCAGGACCAGGCCCAGCGCGAGCCCGGGGACGCCCGGGACCAGGGCCAGCGCGATGTGCCCGCACATGATGAGCACCCCGCTGATGAACATCGTCCGTTCCGAGCCCAGCAGCCGGTCGGCCACCCAGCCGCCGATGATGCAGAACACGTAGACCATGCCGCCGTAGGCACCGACGATGCCGGTGGCCACCGCCTCGTCGATCCCCAGGCCGCCCTCGGCGACCGTGAAGTACATGTAGATGAGCAGGATGCCCTGCATCCCGTAGAACGAGAAGCGCTCCCACAACTCGACGCTGAACAGGTTGGCGAGCGGGCCCGGCTGGCCGAAGAACGTCCTGCCCGAGGGGTTCCGCTCAGCGGCGGTGGGTTCGATGGTTTCTGGAGAATGCACCCATACACTTTCCTCCTCTCCTCTGGCAAGTGCAAGTTCACCTGATGGACCCGCTGGACCTGACGGCCGGGGACGTTAGATTCGGGGCATGGACTTTCCGTTCTACACCGTCGGTCACTCGACCCGGACGCTGGAGGAGTTCCTGGACCTGCTGCGCTCGGTGGACGTCCGGTTGCTCGTGGACGTGCGGCGACTGCCCGGTTCGCGCCGCTACCCGCACTTCGACCAGGAGGTCCTCGCGGCATCCCTGTCCGGGACGGGCATCGAGTACCGGCGCCTGGCCTCCCTCGGCGGCCGGCGGTCACGCGACCGGTCCGTCCCGGAGGAGGTCAACGGCTTCTGGGAGAACCGCAGCTTCCACAACTATGCGGACCACGCCCTGTCGGAGGAGTTCAGGACGGGACTGGCCGAGCTGCGGGCGTGGGGTGCCGAGCGGACGGCGGCGGTGATGTGCTCGGAGGCGGTGTGGTGGCGGTGTCATCGCCGGATCATCGCCGACCACCTGCTCGCGGCGGGCGAGGCCGTGCACCACCTCATGGAACCGGGCAAGGCTCCCCCGGCCCAGCTCACCGCCGGTGCCGTGGTGGATCCCGACGGCGGCCGGGTCACCTACCCCGCGCGGTGAGCCGCCGGCGCCGGCGCGGCGAACCGGTCCACGAGGCGGACGCTCTCCGGGTGCGTGCTCGACCGCGCCACGCTCCGCGCCTCCGCGCGCAGGTGCTCCTCCCAGTCCGCCCCGTAGCGACCGGCGCGGAGCAGTGCCTTGGTGGGGCCGACCACGTGGTCCGCGTTGGCCGCGAACGCGTCCTCGGCCTCCGTCAGCCGGCGGGCGAAGCCGGCGGCCGGGACGGACTGGCTGGCCAGCCCCCACTCCACGGCCTCCGCCCCGCCCAGCCGGCGTCCACCCAGGGTCAGCTCAACCGCCCGGTGATATCCGACGGTACGCGGCAGCAGGTAGGACACCCCGGTGTCCGGGGTGAGCCCGACGCCGGCGAAGGCCCCGACGATCTTCGCCTCGTCGCTGGTCAGTACCCAGTCCGCGGCGAGCAGCAGGCCCAGGCCGGCCCCGGCCGTGGCGCCGTTGACCCCGGCGACCACCAGCAACCGCGTGCGGGACAGGGCGGTCATCAGGGTGCTCGTCGCCGTCGCCAGGGACAGCAGGAGCTCGTGCCGCTCCCCGGCCGGCACCGAGGCCATGGATCGGACGTCACCGCCAGCGCAGAAGAAGCGGTCGCGGCCCGTCACGGTCAGCACCTGGACCCGGGGATCTGCCTCGGCGCGTTCGAGTTCCGTGACCAGGGCCTCCGCGAGGGGCTCGTCGAGGGCGTTGCCGGCGGCGACGCGGTCCAGGACGAGCCGGACCACCCCCGAGCGGCGTTCGACCCGCAGCGGCGACGTCACGACTGCACCCTCGGCACCGGGGTCTCGGTGCGCTCGGCACGCAGTTCGCGCTTGAGGAGCTTGCCGGACTGGTTGCGGGGCAGTTCGGCGACGAAGTCCACGCGCTTGGGCACCTTGTAGTCGGCGATCCGGTCCCTGACGTGCGCTCGCACGGCCTCGGCGGTCAGGGCGGCACCGTCCTTGAGGACCACGACCGCGGTGATGGCCTCGATCCAGCGCTCGTCGGGCAGGCCGATGACGGCCACCTCGGCCACCTCGTCGAGCTCGTAGATGCAGTCCTCGACCTCCCGTGGAGCCACCATGACCCCGCCGGTGTTGATCACGTCCTTGATGCGGTCCACCACCTGGATGTACCCCTGGGCGTCCCGGGTGACCTGGTCCCCGGAGCGGAACCAGCCCTCGGAGAAGGCCTCGGCGGTGGCCTCGGGCTTGTTCCAGTACCCGTCCATCAGCTGGGGGGAGCGGTACTGGATCTCCCCGGGCTCGCCGGGTTCGGCCACGCGCCCCTCGGCGGTGACCACCCGGGCCTCGACGAGGTAGACCGGCCGCCCGCAGGAGGCCGGTCGGGCGTGGTGCTCCTCCGGGCGCAGCACGGTGCACAACGGGCCCAGCTCGGACTGGCCGAAACAGTTGTAGAACCCCAGTCCCGGGAACCGGGACCGCAGCCGGCCCAGCACGGTCACGGGTATGATCGAGGCCCCGTACTGGGCCTTCGTCAGGGAGGACAGGTCACGGGTGTCCAGCTCGGGATGGTTGGACAGCGGTACCCACACCGTGGGGGCCAGGAACAGGGAGCCGATGTGCTCCTCCTCCACGTAGCGCAGGATCTCCGGCACGTCCGGCTTGGCCAGCAGGCGCACCGTGGCCCCCAGGGAGAGATACGGCAACAGGAACACGTGCATGGCCGCCGAGTGGTACAACGGCATCGCCACCAGCGGCCGGTCCTCGGCCGTGAAGTCCAGGGCGATGACCGAGGAGACGTACTCGGCCATCAGCGCCCGGTGGGTCATCATCGCCCCCTTCGGGGCCGACGTCGTCCCCGAGGTGTACAGCAGCTGGAGCAGGTCCGTCTCGACCGGGCCCGTGCCGGGCTCCGCCCCCGCACCCGGGCCGGAGCCGGGTCCCTCGCCCTCAGCGGTCTCCAGGAGGGACTGCTGCCCCGTGCCGGAACCGGGGAACATCGGCAGGACGGTCTCGACGCCGGCCGCACGGCCCCCGTCCAGGACCTCGCGGACCAGCGGGGCCAGGGCGTTGTCCGCCACGATCAACCGCGCCCCGGAGTCCTCCAGGATGTAGGCGAGCTCACCGCCCTTGAGGGCGAAGTTCACCGGGACGTGGACCACGCCCGCCTGGGCGCAGGCCAGGAACAGCACGAGGTACGCGTCCGAGTTCACCCCGTAGGCCGCCACCCGGTCCCCCGGTGCGAGCCCGAGGTCCCTCAACCGGTGGCCCACGCGGTCCACGGCCGCCCCCAGGTCGCGGTAGCTCCAGTGACGGTCCTGGAACCGCAGCGCGACGGTGTCGCCGAAGGTGGACACGGCGCGGCGCACCAGGGCACCCACCGTGTTCTGCTGGGCCTGCTGGACGGCCGCCCCCACGCCCCTGCCGGTCTCGGTGTCGGTGTCGGTCGATGTCATGGTCAGAGCCTCTCGATGATGGTGACGTTGGCCTGGCCGCCGCCCTCGCACATGGTCTGCAGCCCGTAGCGGCCGCCGGTGCGTTCTAGTTCGTGCAGCATCGAGGTCATCAGCCGGGCCCCGGTGGCCCCGATCGGGTGGCCCAGGGCCATCGCCCCGCCGTTGACGTTCACCCGGGTCATGTCGGCCCCCGTCTCGTGGGCCCATGCCAGCACCACGGCGGCGAACGCCTCGTTGATCTCGATCACGTCCAGGTCATCGAGGCTCATCCCGGTCCGTTCCAGGGCGTGCCGGGTGGCACGGATCGGGGCCGAGAGCATCATCACCGGGTCATCGCCCCGGGCCGAGACGTGGTGGATCCTGGCCCGCGGGCTCAGACCGTACCGCTCCACGGCGGCCTCGGAGGCGATGAGCAGGGCCGCGGCCCCGTCGGACATCTGCGAGGCGGACGCGGCGGTGTGCAGCCCGCCGGGCACGATCGGCTCCAGCGAGGCCATCTTCGCCACGTCCGGGACCCGGGGACCCTCGTCCGCGGTGACCCCCGGCGCCTGGGGCACCGGGATGATCTCCCGCTCGAAGCGCCCCGCCGCCTGGGCGGCCAGGGCCCGCTCGTGCGAACTCACCGCCAGCCCCTCCAGCGCCTCACGGCTGAACCCCCACTGGGCGGCCATCATCTCCGCGCCCCGGAACTGGGAGATCTCCTGGCCCCCGTACCGGTCCGCCCAGCCCACGGACCCGGTGAACGGGTCCGGGAACCCCAACTCCGCGGCCGCCTGGTTGGCGTGGGACAGCGGGATCGTAGACATCGACTGCACCCCGCCGGCCACCACCAGGTCACTGGTGCCGGACATCACCGCCTGGGCGGCATAGTGCACCGCCTGCTGGCCGGAACCGCACTGGCGCTCCACCGTGGTCCCGGGCACCGCTTCGGAGCCCCCGGCCGCCAGCCAGGCGTTGCGGGCGATGTCCATCGCCTGCGGACCCAGCTGGTCGATACACCCCAGGATCACCTCGTCATACTCGGCCGAGTCGATCCCGGCCCGTCGGACGATCTCCGCGATCGGCGCGGCGGCCAGGTCCAGGGGGTGGACTTGCGCCAGGCCCTTCCCGCGCCGGCCCACCGGGGTCCGCACGGCATCGATGATGTAGGCCTCGGCCACGATTGCTCCTCCAGGTCAGGATGGTCGGCACGCAGTGGCGACGGGACTCACGACGTGTGATCCGACCCACGTGTATGAGGATGTCCAACCACTGGAGATCTGTCCAGAGCGAGGGAAGGAAAAGTTACCGGCCGGTTCGTGGGTGCGTCCCCGTCCGGTCGGCGGTGGCCCCCGACGTGGAGTTCGGGACGCTGAGGGTGAGCGCGGGTCAGCAGCAGGCGCTGGCCCGGACGGGCAGCAGCACCGGGACGGTCGCGGGTGTGGGCGGGATGTCGATGGATGCGGTCGTGGGGGCCGGAGTGCAACAGCCCTGATCGGCAGTGCCGGCGACGGGGGTCGGGACGTCACAGGACCCGCCCAGGTCGGTGGAGCACACCCCGGTCTCGGGCAGCTCCAGCTCCACGTGGTTGGCGGCGGCCTGGTCCCCGGCCAGGGAGGCGGCGATGGAGCGGACCTGTTCGTAGCCGGTGGCCATCAGGAAGGTCGGCGCCCGCCCATAGCTCTTCATGCCCACGATGTAGAACCCCGGCTCGGGATGGGCGAGCATCTTCTCCCCATGCGGCGCGACCGAACCGCAGGAGTGGAACTCCGGATCGATCAGCGGGCCCAGTCGCCTCGGGGCCTCCACGGCCGGGTCCAGGTCCAGGCGCAGCTCGGAGAGCATGCCCAGTGCGGGACGGAATCCGGTGGCCGGCACCACCACGTCCACCACCAGCCGTTCGTCTCCGGCCGGGGTGGAGGCCTGCACCATCATCCCCAGGCCGGTGGTGGTGAAGGCGGTGATGGTGAAGGACGGGTGCACCCGGATGGTCCCGGTCTCCACCAGGTGGCGCAGCCGGGTGCCCAGGGCCCCGCGGGCCGCCAGTTCGTCGCGGTCCTCGCCGCCATAGACCCGGGTGACGTCGGCCGAGCGGACCGCCCAGGAGATCCGGGTGCCCGGGGCGTCCTGGGCCAGGGCGCCGAGCTCGAGCAGGGTGTTGGCCGCCGAGTGCCCGGCCCCGACCACCAGCACGTGCTGACCGGCGAACCGGGCCCGGTCCCGGCCGGTGACGTCCGGCAGCGCGGTGGTGATCCGCCCTGCCGCGCGGGCAGCGGTCTCCCCGGGTGCCTCCAGTCCGGCCTGGCCCAAGGGGTTGGGCTGGCCCCAGGTGCCGGTGGCGTCGATCACCGCGGACGCGAACACGTCTTCCACGGTGCCGTCCGCGTGCTGGATGCGGACCAGGAAGGGTGTGTCCAGGCGGCCGGCGGTGCGGGTCTTGTCCATCCCGGCCCGGGACACCGCGATCACGCGGGCACCGGTGCGGATCCGGGGTGCCAGGGCCTCGGTGGCGGCCAACGGCTGAAGGTACTGCTCGACCAGTTCGGTCCCGGTGGGCAGGGCCTCCGGGTCCGGGGTGACCCATCCGGTGGGCTCGAGCAGGCGGGCCGCGGCGGCGTCGACGTTGTACCGCCACGGGGAGAACAGTCGGGTGTGGCCCCAGGCCCGGATGGCCGCCCCGACGTCTGGGCCAGCTTCCAGGACCAGTGGGTCCAGGCCGCGCTCGACCAGGTGGGCGGCGGCGGCCAGGCCCACCGGTCCGGCGCCGATGACCACGACCGGAAGCCCGGTGGGGTCCGCGCTGATGTCGGTCGTGCTGGAGCTGCTGGCTGTGGTGGTGGGGATGGTGGTGTCAGCCATGAGTGGGCTCCTCGACGAGTGCGGTGGCGATGGACTCGGCATCATTCAGGGCGGCCAGGTAGCGCTCGGCGTCCAGGGCCGCGGCGCAGCCGGTGCCGGCCGCGGTGATGGCCTGGCGGTAGCGGTGGTCCACCGCGTCCCCGCAGGCGAAGACCCCGGTCAGGTTGGTGTGGGTGGTGCGGGCGTCCACGACGATGTACCCCTCGGCGTCCAGCTCCAGCTGGTCGGCGACCAGTTCGGTGCGGGGCAGGTGGCCGATGGCCACGAACACCCCGGTCGCGGCGAGATCGCGGGTGTCCCCGGTGATGGTGTCGGTCAGGGTGACCCCGGTGACCTTGTCGGCGCCGTGGATCGCGGCGACACGGCTATTCCAGGCGAAGTGGATCTTGGGATTGTCCTTGGCGCGGGCGGCCATGATCTTCGAGGCCCGCAGGGCGTCCCGGCGGACCACGACGGTGACGGAGCGGGCGAAGCGGGTGAGGAACAGGGCCTCCTCCATGGCCGAGTCCCCGCCGCCGACGACGACGATGTCCTGGTCGCGGAAGAAGAACCCGTCACAGGTGGCGCACCAGGACACCCCGTGCCCGCTGAGGCTCTTCTCCTCGGGCAGGCCGAGCTCCTTGTAGGCCGAACCGGTGGCCACGATCACCGCCGGGGCCCGGTAGGTCATCCCGGTCAGGGTGGTGACCTCCTTCAGGTGCCGGGACAGGGACACGGACGCGGCGTCGTCGTACTCGATGATGGCCCCGAACCGGATGGCCTGCTCCGCCAGTCCGGCCATCAGCTCCGGGCCCTGGATCCCGCCGGGGAACCCGGGGAAATTCTCCACCTCGGTGGTGTTCATCAGCGCCCCGCCGTGGGTGACGGATCCGGCGATCACCCGCGGGGCCAACCCGGCCCTCGCGGCGTAGATCGCGGCGGTGTACCCGGCCGGACCCGAGCCGATGATGATCAGCTGGTCCGTGGCCTGCTCAGTGCTCGTGGTGTCCGTGGTCGTGGTGCTCATGGGATGGTTCGCCTTCAGTTCGCGGTGGACTCGGCCGGGAGCAACTCGGCGATGAGCTGCTCGATGCGGGTCTTGATCTCGTCGCGGATGGGGCGCACGCCCTCGACGCCCCGACCGGCCGGGTCGTCCAGCTTCCAGTCCTCATAGCGCTTGCCCGGGTAGAACGGGCAGGCGTCGCCGCAGCCCATGGTGATCACCACGTCGGAGTCCTGCACCGCCTCATAGGTGAGGACCTTGGGCTGGTTCGCGCTGATGTCGATGCCCTCCTCGGCCATGGCCTCCACGGCGGCCGGGTTGACCGACTCGGCGGGCGCGGAGCCGGCGGAGCGGACCTCGATCCGGCCCTCGGCCAGATGCTGCAGGTAGGCGGCGGCCATCTGGGACCGCCCGGCGTTGTGCACGCACACGAACAGCACCGACGGCTTCTGGGCGGTCGGGGTGGTCTCTGCAGTCATCGGGTCATCTCTTCTCGGTCGGTGGGTCACGGAGCAGTCGGTCATGAGGAGGTCAGGGGCCGGGGGTACCGGTGAGGTCGGTGAGCAGGGTGCGCACGCGGGCGTCGATATCGTCGCGGACCAGGCGCATCCGCTCGGCCCCTTCGATGCCGCGGGTGGAGGGCTCGTCGGTATGCCAGGTCTCGATGGTCCCTGCCATACCCTCCACCGGGTCGACCTTCGCCTCGTCCCCCAGGACGATGACCCGGTCCACGCGGGCCAGCAGGTCTACGTCGATGGGCTTGGGCTGGCCGCCGGACATGTCCGCCCCGACCTCGGCGACGACCTCGGCCGAGAGGACGTTGATCGCCTCGCCCGGTTTAGTTCCGGCGGAGTGGACTTCCACGCTGCCGGCGGCGTGGTGGTCCATCAGGGCCGCGGCCATCTGGGACTTGCCACCGTTCTTGGCACACACGAACAACACGGCCGGCCGGGACGCGGACTCTGAGGTGGTCATCTCTGGCTCTCCTGTCGGGGATGAGGGTTCAGGCGCGGGTCGCGGCGACGGTCTCGGCGCGGACCGGGACGGTGGGGTCCCCGGGGAACAGCCTGCGCCCGGCCCACAGGGACACGTAGACCAGCCCCACCAGCACGGGAACCTCGATCAGCGGGCCGACGACACCGGCCAGGGCCTGGCCGGAGGTCACCCCGAAGGTGCCGATGGCCACGGCGATGGCCAGCTCGAAGTTGTTGCCCGCGGCGGTGAAGGCCACCGTGGTGGACTTCGCGTAATTCAGCCCCACCGCCTTGGAGGCGATCAGGGCGATGCCGAACATCAGCACGAAATAGGCCAGCAGCGGCAGCGCGATCCGGGCCACGTCCCAGGGGTTGGAAGTGATCGCCTCGCCCTGCAGGGCGAACAGCAGCACGATGGTGAACAGCAGCCCGTACAGCGCCCAGGGCCCGATCTTGGGCAGGAACTCCTCCTCGTACCAGGTGCGCCCCTTGGCCCGCTCCCCCAGCACCCGGGTGAGGAAACCGGCCAGTAGCGGGATGCCCAGGAAGACCAGGACGCTGAGCACGATCGCCCAGACGGAGAAGTCGGCAGACGTGGTGGGCAGGCCCAGCCAGGAGGGCAGCACCTGGAGGTAGAACCACCCCAGAGCACCGAAGGCGATGACCTGGAAGACGGAATTGATGGCCACCAGCACGGCTGCGGCCTCCCGGTCCCCGCAGGCCAGGTCGTTCCAGATGAACACCATCGCGATGCACCGGGCCAGCCCGACGATGATCAGTCCGGTGCGGTACTCGGGCAGGTCCGGCAGCAGCAGCCAGGCCAGGGTGAACATCAGCGCCGGGCCCACGAGCCAGTTCAGCACCAGGGAGGTGACCATCAGCCGCTTGTCCCCGGCCACGCGGTGGGTCTCGTCGTAGCGGACCTTGGCCAGCACCGGGTACATCATCACCAGCAGCCCGATCGCGATCGGCAGGGAGACCTCCCCGATCTTCACCGCCTCCAGGGCGGTGTTGAGCCTGGGCACGAAGCGGCCCAGGGCCAGGCCGACGACCATGGCCAGCCCGATCCAGGCCGGCAGCCAGCGGTCCAGGAAGGACATCTCCTTCATCACGCCGTGCTGGGCGGCCGGCGGTGCGGTGGTGGGGACGCTCATGAAAGCCCATCTCTCGTATCGACCAATATCGATGCGAACCCTACCGGGACATATTGGCGTTCGTCAATGTAAGATGGGGTGATGGTCGCGACCACTACTCTTCCCGCCCTAGAGACCACCGGCCGCCGCGCCGAGGCCGCCGGCACGCCGGGGTCGGTGGCGTGTTGTTCCCTGTCCGATGGGCCGATCAGCGCCGAGCAGGCCCAGCGGGCCGCCGGGATGCTCAAGGCCCTGGCCGACCCGATGCGGTTGCGCCTGCTCTCCCACGTCGCCGCCCAGGGCTGCGAGGCCGTGTGCTCCTGCGACCTCACCGAGGAACTCGGCATCAGCCAGCCCACCGTGAGTCACCACATGAAGAAGCTCGTCGACGCGGGACTCCTCATCCGGGAACAGCGCGGGCGGTGGGCGCACTACACCGTGGTCCCAGCCGCCTTCGCCGAGCTGCGTCGGATGCTGGAGATGGGCTGACCCGCCCGCCCCGCCAGCCATGGGAACCATGAAGTCCGGCGAGGTCGACGTCCTGGTGGTCGGCGGGGGTCAGGCCGGACTGGCCGCCGGGTTCTACCTGCACCGTCTGGCCCGCGACGCCGCCCGGGGACGCGTCGGCCCCGCTCCCAGCTTCGCGATCCTGGATGCCAACGACCGCCCCGGTGGGGCATGGCAGTACTACTGGGACTCCCTGGAGCTGTTCTCCCCGGCTGCCTATAGCTCGCTGCCCGGTTACCAGATGCCACCCTGGGCCGGGGTGGGCAACCCCTCGGCCGCCCACGTGGTGTCCTACCTGCGCGCCTACGAGCAACGGTACGAGCTGCCGGTGCACCGGCCCGTCACCGTCCAGGCCGTCGAAGACGGCCCCGACGGGAATTACCTCACCCGCACCGACCGGGGCACCTGGACCAGCCGGGTGGTCATCAATGCCACGGGCTCCTGGCGCCGGCCCTTCATCCCCCGCGTCCCCGGGGCAGAGCAGTTCACCGGGAGCCAGTTGCACACCACCGGTTATCGCGGGCGGGAGCCCTTCGCCGGTCAGCGGGTGATGGTGGTCGGCGGGGGCAACTCCGGGGCGCAGATCGCCACCGACCTGCTGGACGCCGCCCAATCGGTGACCTGGGCGACCCGCCGGCCACCCCGGTACCTGCCCGACGACGTCGACGGCCGGGCCCTGTTCGCCGTGGCCACCGCCCACGTCCAGGCCGCCCGCCGGGGTGAACCCAGCCCCGGCGGGGTCGGATCCCTCGGAGACATCGTCGCCGTGCCCCCCGTCCGGGCAGCCCGGGACGCAGGGCGGCTGGAGGCCGCCTCGATGTTCTCGGCCTTCACCCCCACCGGCATACGGTGGGACAACGGCCGCCGGGCAGAGGTCGACGCGGTCATCTGGTGCACCGGCTTCCGCCCTGACCTGGGCCACCTGCGCCCTTTGGGCCTGAGCACGGAGTGCACCGTCCCGGCCACCACGGGCACCCCGCCCACGCGCTCCCGCGATCGGCCCGGGCTGTTCTTCCTCGGCTCCGGGGACTGGTGCGGCCCGGCCTCGGCCACCCTGATCGGTGTGGGAGCCCCCGCCCGTGCCACCGTCACTGTCGCGACCGACCACCTCACCGGCCCCCTGGAAGACAACCGGAAAGATTAGTCCCACGGTCTTGACCTTGGAGTGGACTCCAAGGTTTATCGTTGTCGCATGACGACCCAGACAGTGGTTCAACGCGGCATGCGGATCGGTGAACTCGCCGCAGCGACCAGCCTGAGCCCGGACACGATCCGGTACTACGAGAAGGCCGGCCTGCTACCCGACCCGGCCCGTACCCCGGCCGGGTACCGCGCCTACGGCCCCGAGGCCGTCGATCGGCTGCACTTCATCCAGGGCGCCCAGCGGCTCGGCCTGCGGCTCGAGGACATCCGCAACCTCCTGGCCATCCGGGACACCGGGAGCTGTCCGTGCGAACCGGCCGGCGACCTGCTGACCCGACGCCTGGCCGAACTGGACGAGAAGATCAGGCACCTCGAGGCCCTGCGCACCGAGATGGCCGCCATGCTCGATGCCCTGCCCACCGAGGACTGTCCCCAGCCCACCCCCGGCACGTGGCTGACACCGGAGAGGAGGTGCTGAGAGATGAACGACTGCTGTGACGACCCGACCTGCCCGCCAGAGTCCTGCGGCTGCGGCTGCTAGGCCACCGGCCCGGACCATCCCGGGAACGCCGACAGCCCGGACCCAATATTGGGTCCGGGCTGTCGGCGATCTCTTGAGAGATCACATGGTCGGGCTAGCGGGATTCGAACCCACGACCTCCTGACCCCCAGTCAGGCGCGCTACCAAGCTGCGCCATAGCCCGTGAGGAGAACGCCCACGGCGTTTTCCACCGGACCCACTCTACCCCATCGCGAGCGGTGCCGTGGACACGCCACGATTGCGTGAGCCGCGGCCGTGGGACCGGCCTCCGTCCGCCCCCGGATCAGGTGAGCCGGACGATCATCTTGCCCCGGTTCTCACCGCGCATCATGGCCAGGAACGCCTCGACGGTGCGGTCGAGACCGTCCATCACCGTCTCCTCGAAGACGACCTCCCCGGAGGACAACCACCCGGTCATCCGCTCCCGGAACTCCTCCACCGCCCCGGGGTGGGCGGCGGCCACCTCCGTGACGATGAAGCCCTGCATGCGCAGCCGACGGGTGAGGACGTGGCCGAGGTTGTCCGGCCCGGCCGGGCGCTGCGTGGCGTTGTACCCGGAGATCTGCCCGCACAGGGCGATCCTGCCGAAGTCGGCCATGACGTCCAGGGCCGCCTCGAGGTGGTCCCCGCCCACGTTGTCGAAGAACACGTCCACCCGGTCCTGGCCGACGGCCCCCGCCAGCTGCTCCCGGATCGGTGCGTCCTTGTAGTTGAGCGCCACGTCATAGCCGTACTGCTGGGTGAGGGCGGTCGTCTTCTCCGTCGTGCCGGCCGAGCCGACCACCCTGGCCGCCCCGAGCAACCGGGCGATCTGCCCCACGGCGGTGCCCACGGCACCGGCGGCGCCCGAGACCAGGACGGTGTCCCCTTCCCGAAGCCCGGCGATCCTGGTCAGGCCCAGGTACGCGGTCATGCCCGGCATGCCGAGGATGCCCAGATGGGCCGAGTGCGGCAGGCCCTCGAGCTCGGGGACGGGCCGGAAGTCCTCCGCCCCGGCCTGGACCCGGTCCGTCCAGCCGTGCTGGTGCAGCACCAGGGTGCCCGGGGGCAGGTGATCGGCCGCCGACTCCACCACGCGGCCCACCGCGCCCCCGGTGATGGTCTCCCCCACCTGGTACGGCGTGACATAGCTGCGTGCCGCGCTCATCCGGCCGCGCATGTACGGGTCCACGGAGAGGAACTCGTTGACCACGCGCACCTGCCCGGGCCGCAGGTCTGCGTACTCCACCGACTCCGTGGCGAAGTCCTCGGGCGTGGGCCATCCCTGCGGGCGGGCGGCCAGGCGGATCTGGGTACTGGTGAACGTGCTCATGGACTCACTCCTGGTGGCGTGTCGGTCGCTTCCGGCACCGACCCTACGCCCGGACCGGCACGCACCCCCGACGTGTCCGCGGCGCGCGGACACCTCGGTTCCCGCGGACGCCGAACAGGGTCCCCGAGGCGGGGCCCCGCGGTCAGAACGTGTACGTGCGCTCGCCCACCCGGAACTCGACGGTGTCCAGGTTCTGCACGCGTTCCTTGGCCTCGGCCGCGACCTGCTCCATGGTCTCCTGCAGCACGGCGGGATCGACCTCCGCGACCTGCTCCCCGTAGTGGACGACCAGCGTGCCCTCGTCCCCCTTGATCTCGAAGGACTCCATGTCCGGACCGGAGGGCATGGACCGGAAGAACTCGGTCACCCTGGAGTTGTCCCCCAGGAGGATGCCGTCGAACCCGGACAGGGAGGACCAGTCGAAGTCCCGGACCTGCTCCACCGTGAGGTCGCCCATCTGCCGCGCCTCGGTCCACAGCCGCTCGGCCTGGGCGGTGACCTCGCCGGCCTGGTTCGTGATCTCCTCGACCTGGGCACAGCCGGCCAGTGACATCATCAGCAGGACAGCCGCACCGGCGGCCCGACGTCTCGAGGTCTTCATCCCGGTATCTTCTCACGGCAGGATGTGACCATGAGCGGCACCTGTGTGGTCGTGGGCGGCGGGCCCGCGGGAATGGTCCTGGGCCTCCTGCTGGCCCGGGCCGGCATCGGGGTGACCGTGCTGGAGAAGCACGGCGACTTCCTCCGGGACTTCCGCGGCGACACCGTGCATCCCAGCACCCTGACCCTGCTCGAGGACCTGGGGCTGTTCGAGGCGTTCGACGCCCTGCCGCAGACCCGGCTGGATGGCGTCGGCTTCCCGGCCCCCGACGGCGGCTCGGTACGTCTGGTGACCCTCGGACGATTGCGGGTGCCCCATCCCTACATCGCGATGGTCCCGCAGTGGGACCTGCTGGACCTGTTGGCCCGGGCGGCCGGCGAGGAACCCACCTTCGCCCTGCGGATGAACACCGAGGCCGTGGACGTGCTGCGCGAGGGCGGTCGCGTCACCGGGGTCCGGTACCGGTCCTCGCAGGGGGCCGGGGAGCTGCGCGCCGACCTCGTCGTCGCCTGCGACGGCCGGGGGTCGGTCCTGCGGCGTGCGGCCGGGCTCCCCGTGCGGGAGTACCCGGTTCCCTTCGACGTGTGGTGGTTCCGGCTGCCCGCCCTCGGGGACCCGAGGACCTCCCTGCTCCCCCGGTTCCGCGCCGGCGCCGCCGTCGTCGCCATCCCGAGGCGGGGGTACTTCCAGGTCGCGTACCTGGGCCGGAAGGGCGGCGACGCCGGGCTGCGCCGCCGGGGCGTCGAGGCACTCCGCCGGGAACTGCACGGCCTGTTGCCCCCGGAGGCCGATGTCCGCGCCCTGACCTCGATGGACCAGGTCAAGCACCTGGACGTGCGGGTGGACCGGCTCCGGCGGTGGCACACCGCCGGCCTGCTGTGCATCGGGGACGCGGCGCACGCGATGTCCCCCGTCGGCGGGGTCGGGATCAACCTGGCCGTGCAGGACGCCGTCGCGACCGCCCGTCTGCTGGCCCCCGCGATCCGGACGGGCCGCGTGGGCCCCCGCGTGCTCGCCCGGGTGCGGCGTCGTCGACTGATGCCGACCGCCCTCATCCAGGCGGTGCAGCGGGTCGCGCACGCCCGGTTCGTCGAACCCGTCCTGGACGGCACGTGGACCGCTCCGTCACCACGGTTCGTCTCCCTGGTCCGCCGGTTCCCCGCGCTGACACTCCTGCCGGCCTACCTGATCGGCGTCGGCCCGTTGCCGGAGCGGGCCCCGGACTGGGCCCGCCGCCCGTCGCGGCCGCGGCCGGTGTCCCCGGCCCGCCGGGTGGCCGCGGACTAGTGCTTGCGGCCGCGCTTCTCGCGGACCCGCATCCCGAGTTCGATCGGGGTCCCCTCGAAGCCGAAGGTCTCCCGCAGCCGGCGGATGATGAACCGCCGGTAGCCCGGGTCCAGGAACCCGGTCGTGAACAGCACGATGCGCGGGGGCCGGGTGGAGGGCTGCGTGGCGAACAGGATCCGGGGCTGCTTGCCGCCGCGCACCGGGTGCGGGTGGGCTGCCACGAGCTCGCCCAGGAAGGCGTTCAGCTTGCCGGTGGGGATGCGCCGGTCCCAGGACTCCAGCGCGGTGTCCAGGGCGGGCACCAACCGGTCCTTGTGCCACCCGGTCTTGGCCGAGAGGTTCACTCGAGGGGCCCAGGCCACGTGGGCCAGGTCCTGCTCGATCTCCCGGTCCAGGTAGAAGCGGCGGTCCTCGTCCATGAGGTCCCACTTGTTGAAGGCCAGCACCAGTGCCCGGCCGGAGTCCACGACGGTCTGCAGGATGCGCACGTCCTGCTCGGACAGCACCTCGGAGGCCTCCAGCAGGACCACGGCCACCTCGGCCTTGTCCAGGGCGGACTGGGTCCGCAGGGAGGCGTAGTAGTCCGCACCGTGGGCCATGTGCTGGCGGCGGCGGATGCCGGCGGTGTCCACGAACCGCCAGAGCCGGCCACCGAGCTCGATCAGCTCGTCCACGGGATCACGGGTGGTGCCGGCGGTGTCGTCCACCACCACGCGGTCGGATCCGGCCAGCTTGTTCAGCAGCGAGGACTTGCCCACGTTGGGCCGTCCCAGCAGGGCCACGCGGCGCGGGCCACCGCGCGGGACGAGCCCGCCGTGGGCGGACTCCTCCGGCAGGACCGCCAGGGCCGCATCCAGCAGGTCACCGGTCCCCCGGCCGTGCACCGCGGAGACGGGGTGGGGCTCGCCGAGGCCGAGGCCCCACAGGGTGGCGGCGTCCGCCTCCTGGGTGATGTCGTCGACCTTGTTGGCCACGAGGATCACCGGCTTCTTCTTGCGCCGCAGCAGCCGGACGACGGCCTCGTCGGTCGAGGTCGCGCCGACGGTCGCGTCCACGACGAACAGCACGGCGTCGGCCACGTCCACGGCCAGCTCGGCCTGCTCGGCCACGCGCTGGTGGATGCCCTTGGCATCGTGCTCCCACCCGCCGGTGTCCACCACGGTGAACACCCGCCCGTTCCACTCGGCCTCGTAGCTGACGCGGTCCCGGGTCACCCCGGGCACGTCCTCCACCACTGCCTCGCGGCGGCCGATGATCCGGTTGACCAGGGTCGACTTGCCCACGTTGGGCCGGCCGACGATGGCCAGCACCGGGGGCACGGGCTCGTCCTCGGGTTCGGCGTCGCCCTCCTCCCAGCCCTGGAGCAGGGCGGCGTCCTCGTCGTCGAGCTCGTAGTCCTGCAGGCCGGCGCGCAGGGCCTCGGCCCGCTGGCGCGCGTCCTCGTCCGAGAGGGCGGCCAGCCGCTCGGCGACGTTGTCCTCGCCGGCGGGCACGTACTCGGCCCCGTCCTGCGGCCCGGTGCCGGTGGTGTTCTCGGTGCTCATGCGCGGTTCCCCTTCGGGGTCGTCGGTGCTGCGGTGTCTGGTGTGGTCACCGGTGCGGCGGTTCCGGCCGCCTCGGTGCCGGGGGCGTGGTGGGCGTCGCCGAAGACGCCCTGGCCGGACTGGCCGGCGATCTCGGCCAGGACGGCCTGCACGGTGGACTCGAGGTCGAGCTCGGAGGAGTCGACGAGACCCACCCCCGCGGCGGGGGTCATGAAGTCCACCACGGTGGAGTCCTTCGCGTCCCGGTCCACCACCTGGGCGGTCAGGTCCTGCCGGCCGACGGTGCCGCCGAGCTGCTCGCCGCGCCGGGCGAGACGGACCTCCGCGGAGGCGGTCAGCAGGATGCGGGCATCGGCGTCCGGGGCCACCACGGTGGTGATGTCCCGTCCCTCGGCCACGATCCGGCGGTGGGAGTCGATCAGCTCGCGCTGACGGGCCACGAGCAGCTCGCGGACGGCCCGGTTGGTGGCCACCACCGAGACGACGGCGGAGATGCCCGGTGCGCGGATGGCCTCGGTGATGTCATGGGTGCCCACCACCACGCGGTCGACGTCAGGGTCCACGGACAGCCCCAGGTCGATGTCCTGGACGGCACTGACGACGGCGTCGTCGTCCTCGAGCACCCCGGCCTCCCGGCAGTGCCAGGCCACGGCGCGGTACATCGCCCCGGTGTCGAGGTAGGCCGCGCCCAGCCGACGTGCGACCTCGCGGGACACGGAGGACTTCCCCGACCCCGAGGGACCGTCCACGGCCACCACGAGGCGACGCGATGCCGCCCCCGTCGTCTCGTCCACCATTCAGACCACCTTCCATCCCCGCGCGGTCAGCGCGTCCGTCAGTTCCTGCCGGCGTCCGGGCAGTACGGAGATCTCCAGCATGCCCACCTGGTACCCGGCCGAGTGGTCCATGCGCAGGTCCTCCACGTTGACGCCGGCGGCGCCGACGTCCTGCAGGACCGCCGAGATCTGGCCCGGGGTGTCGTCCACGATCACGGTGACCACGGCGAAGGCCTGCGGCGGACCGCCGTGCTTGCCCGGGATCCGGGCGTGCCCGGCGTTGCCCTCGGCGATCAGCTGCGCGATGTCCAGTCGTGCACCGGGCGCCGACGGGTCCTCCATCGTGCCGATCAGCCGGTCCAGGTCCTCGCGCACCCCGTAGAGGATCCGCAGGATCTCCGGCGCGTTCGCGGCGAGGATCTGCACCCACAGCTGGGGGTCGGAGGCGGCGATGCGCGTGGTGTCCCGCAGTCCGTTGCCGGCCAGGGCGAGCGAGGCCGCCGGGGTCTCCTGGAGCCGGGAGGACACCAGGGAGGCGGCGATCTGCGGCAGGTGCGAGATCAGCGCCACCGAGGCGTCGTGGTCCTCGGCGCTCATCCGGTGCACGGTGGCGCCCAGGCTGCGGGCGATCTCCTCGGCCGCCGCGACGGCGGACGGGTCGGTCGCCTCGGTCGCGCAGACCACCCAGGGGGCCGCGGTGAACAGCTGGCCGCGGGCCGCCACCGGGCCGGAACGCTCGGAACCGGCCATTGGGTGGGTGCCCACGTAGCGGGCCGCCTGGGCGGGGGCCAGGGTCCCGTCGGCGACGGCGGCCTGCACCTCCGCGGCGATCGCCCCCTTGACCGAGGCGATGTCCAGCACGACGGCCTCCGGGAACCGGCGCAGCGAATCGATCACGACCTGCCCGGTCACGTCCGGGGGCGAGGCCACCACGACGGTGCCCGGCTGCCGGACGTCCGGCGCGTCCGTGGCGCCGTCGGGCCCGGCCGGGAAGGGGTCGCCGGCGCCGATGTCCACGGCCACGGCCTGCGCGGAGGGCGACGGGTCGGCGAGCCAGACCTCGGCGCCCGCGGCACGCAGGCCCAGACCGATCGAGGCGCCCAGCAGTCCGGTGCCCCTGATGAGGACCGGTTCCGTCAGGACCCGGGATGTCAGCAGGGCCCGGGCCATCACAGTCCGACCGAGGCCATCAGGTGGCCCATCTCCTGCCGGCCCATCTGCCGGACCGTGCCCTGTTTCTGGTCGCCGAGGGCGATCGGCCCGAACTTCACGCGCACGAGCCGTTCGACCGGGTAGCCGACCTCCTTGAACATCCGGCGCACGATCCGGTTCTTCCCGGAGTGCAGCACGACCTCCACGAGCACGTGCCCCGGGGTGGAGTCCACCAGCTTGAAGGAGTCCACCTGCGCGAAGCCGTCCTCGAGGTGGATGCCCTCCTTGAGCTGGGCCCCGACGCCCTTGGCCATCGGCCCGGGCACCTGGACGAGATAGGTCTTCGGGACCTCGTAGCGGGGGTGGGTCAGCCGGTTGGCCAGCTCGCCGTCATTGGTCAGCAGCAGCAGCCCCTCGGTCTCGGTGTCGAGCCGGCCGACGTGGAACAGGCGCTCCTGGCCCTTCTTGAGGTAGTCGGAGATGCACGGGCGCCCCTCGGGGTCGTCCATGGTGGAGACCACGCCGCGGGGCTTGTTGAAGGCGAAGTAGCGCAGGGTGGTGTCCAGCTGCAGGCGGATGCCGTCCACGTGGATGACCGAGGTCTCGGGATCCACGCGGACACCGGTCTCGGTCACGACCTTGCCGTCCACCTCGACCCGTCCCTCGGCGATCAGGTCCTCGCAGACGCGCCGGGAGGCCACGCCGGCGGAGGCCATCAGCTTCTGGAGGCGCACCCCGGACGGGTCGTGGACCTCGGAGAAATTCTGCTCGCGCCGAGCGCGGTTCGGACGCTGCGGCTTGCGCGCGGCGCCCAGGTTGCGGTCGTATCCATCCCGCGAGTCGTCGCGGAACGGCCCGCCCTTCTGGCCCGGTTGCGGGGTGCGGCCACCGCCGCCGGCAGGGCCGCCGCGGGCAGCCCCCTTGCCGGAGTGCCCCTTGCCGGCCGATGCGCCGTAGCCTTTGCCGGGCTTACCGGTCTTGCCGGGCCTTCCGGGACGCGATGCGCCCTGGCCGCGGCGGCCGCCGGAGCCCTGGGGTCCGCCGGAGGAGTTCTGGTGTCCGGGGGTACGTGGAGTCATGATGTCCTTTCAGTGCCTCACGGCATGTGCAGGGGTCGGAGTGGGTGGGGATCACGGGACCTCGGGTCACCGGTCACGGCACCACGACCGTGCCCCACCGAACACTCCATCATAGTCCAGCCCTTCCCGCGCAAGGTCACGCGGGCGCGGTGATCTTGCGCACTGCCGAGGGCCCACCGGGTGGACGCGGCCGTGCTTCAGCCGCGGAAGCCCTCGTCCTGCTCGGCGAGGGCCGCGAGGTCGTCCAGGCCGGGCAGGTGCTCGGAGAGCCTGGGCAGCTCGTCGAGGCTTCCCACCCCGAGGGTCTCCAGCAGGTATCCGGTGGTCCGGTACAGCACCGCTCCGGTGTGGGGATCCGTTCCCGCCTCGGCCACCAGTCCCCGGCTGACCAGGGTGCGCATCACGGAGTCCGAGTTCACGCCGCGGATGCCGGCCACGCGGGACCGCGTCACCGGCTGGAGGTAGGCCACCACGGCCAGGGTCTCCAGGGCCGCCTGCGTGAGCCGGGCGGTCTGGCCCTCGACGACGAACCGCTCGACGACGTCGGCGAGGGCGGGCCGGGAGTAGATGCGCCAACCGCCGGCCAGCTCGCGCAATTCGAAACCGCGCCGGGGCCCGCCGGAGCGTCCGTCGTAGTCGTCCGCCAGGGCCGACAGGGTCGCGGCGACCCTCGCGGGCTCCGCGTCGGTCGCCTGGACCAGCTGTGCCACGGTCACCGGCTCGTCCACCACCATCAGCACGGCCTCGAGCTGCTCGCGCAGGTCCGCCGGGTCGTCACCGGCCGGGTGGGTGGGCAGGTGCGGCCCGGGCCCCTCCCGCTCGGCCGGGGGCGCCGGCGCGGGCCGTGGTCCCGGTTCACTCATGCGTCGTCTCCTCGTCCAGGTTCTCGTCGTGCTCCTCGTCCCACCCGGCGCCGGGATCCGCCAGCACGTCCGGGGCATCCGGGTCCCACACCACCACCAGCTCCCCCAGCGGCGTGTCCTGGTGGAACGTCACGGCCCGGTCCCGGTACATCTCCAACAGGGCCAGGAAGCGGGCCACCACCACCAGGGTGGTGCCGGCGTCGTGGACGATTTCACGGAAGGTGAGCCGGCCGGACGCCCGCAACCGGGCCGCCAGGATGCCGCTCTGCTCGCGCACCGAGACGGGCGGGGCGTGCAGGTGGCCGAGCCCGACGGCGTCGGGTTCGGCCGGGGTGCGGGAGAGGACCTGCTCTGCCAGCGCACCGAACTGCTCCGGGCTCACCGTCCACACCAGCGGGGGCAGGACGGAGGCGAACCGCGGGTCCAGCGTCGTCTGGCGTGGGAAGCGCCGGGACTCGGACTCCATGCGGCTGCGCATCAGGGCGGAGACGTCCCGGAACGCCTTGTACTGCAGTAGCCGGGCGAACAGCAGGTCGCGCGCCTCCAGCAGGGCCACGTCCTCCTCGGCGTCCGTGGTGCCGGCCGGCAGCAACCGGGCCGTCTTCAGGTCCAGCAACGTGGACGCCACCACGAGGAAGGCGCTGGACTCGTCCAGCGCCGCCAGGTCCGGGCGGCCGCGCTCGTCCTCGTCCCGTCCCCCGGGCTGCTGCCGCAGGGTGCCGATGTAGGCGATGAACTCGTCCGTGACCTCAGCCAGGGCGACCTCGGTGATGTCCATCCGGCGCCGGGCGATCAGGGAGAGCAGGAGGTCGAACGGGCCGGAGAAGTTCCGCAGGGTGACCGAGAAGCCGGACGGCGTCCCGTCCAGGCCGGCCTCGTCCAGGGCCGCCCGGGACGGGTCGGCCACGCCGGGGCCACCGTCGTCCGCGGCGAGACCGGCCATTCCGCCGGTCACCGCCGCGGACACTGGGCTCACGGCGCTCCGCCGCGCCAGATCAGCTCGCGGGCCAGTGTGCGGTAGGCCTTGGCACCCTCGTGCTTCTGGGCGAAGGCGGTGATCGGCTCGGCGGCGACGGTGGCGTCGGCGAACTTGATGGAGCGCTTGATCACGGTCTCGAAGACCCGGTCCCCGAAGGCCTCGACCAACCGGCCCACGACCTCCTTGGAGTGCAGGGTACGGGCGTCGAACATCGTGGCCAGCACGCCGTCGACCTGCAGGTCCGGGTTGATCCGGTCCTGGATCTTCTCGATGGTCTCCACCAGCAGGGCCACCGCGCGCAGGGCGAAGAACTCGGCCGTCAGCGGGATGATCACCCCGTGCGAGGCGGTCAGCGCGTTCACGGTGAGCAGCCCCAGGGACGGCTGGCAGTCGATGAGGATGACGTCGTAGTCGTCACGGACCTGGCGCAGGGACCGCTCGAGCACCTGCTCGCGGGCCACCTCGTTGACGAGCTGGACCTCCGCGGCGGAGAGGTCGATGTTGGCGGGCAAGAGGTCGATGTTCTCGAACTCGGTCTCCACGAGCGCGTCCCGCGCGGTGACGCTGCGCTCCATCATGACGTTGTAGATGGTCGTGTCCAGCTCGTGCGGGCTGACCCCGAGACCGGCGGACAGGGCGCCCTGGGGATCGAAGTCGACCATGAGGACCTTGCGGCCGTACCCGGCGAGCGCGGCGCCGAGGTTGATGGTGGAGGTGGTCTTGCCCACCCCGCCCTTCTGGTTGACCATCGAGATGATCCGGGCGGGGCCGTGCGAGGTCAGGGGGGCGGGCTCCGGGAACTCGTGCTTGGGCCGTCCCGTGGGCCCGATCACCGGATCCCCGGTGACCATGAGCACTGGCGTGGGCTCTTGCTGGTTCACGATGCTGCCGACTCCTGCCATCTGTCCGTCTGTCCGCCGTTCTGTGAGGTGCCTTCGCTGGATAACGCCGGCTGCTGCGGCATGGGTACACCCTAGTCCGGATCTCGGCCGGCCCGGAGAATTCACGCGGACCCGCGGCGAGCCTTGACGTTCAACCGCAGGGTGAAGGTGTATACGCCGGTCGGTTCCCGCCCACGTCGGCGGCCGGGCCCCGTGCAGGGGCCCGGCCGCGGTCGTGGGGTCCGTGGGACCCGGTCGGCGGACTACCGGCGGCTGCCGGCGGTGTCCAGGTCGCGGGTGACGTTCAGGCTGGACTCCGGGTGCCCCTCCACCGCCTGCTCGGCGATGGTCGGCGACTCGTACGGGTCGAAGCCGCGCCCCCGGGACTCCGCGTCGGCCTCCGTGGCCGGTGCGGCCTCGGCCGCGCCGTGTCCGGCCACCAGGGCCTCGTCGAACGCCAGCCGGCCGGAGAGCACCTGCCGTGCGCGGTCGGCGTCGAACTCACCGACCCACTTGCCGATCAGCATCGTCGCCACGGCGTTGCCGGTGAAGTTGGTCAGGGCCCGGGCCTCGGACATGAACTTGTCGATGCCCACGATCACGCCCATCCCGCCCAGCAGCGCCGGGCTGTGGGACTGCAGGCCGGCGGCCAGGGTGGCCAGGCCGGCGCCGGTCACGCCGGCGGCACCCTTGGAGGCGATGATCATGAAGACCAGCAGGCCGATCTGCTCGCCCAGGTTCATCTCCAGGCCCATGGCGTTGGAGACGAACAGGGCGGCCATGGTCAGGTAGATGGCGGTGCCGTCGAGGTTGAACGAGTACCCGGTCGGGACGGTCACCCCGACCACGGGCTTGGACACCCCGGCGTACTCCATCTTGGCGATCAGCCGCGGCAGGGCCGACTCGGAGGAGGAGGTGGCGAAGATCAGCAGGTACTCCCGTCCCAGGTACTTCATCAGGGAGAAGATGCTCATCCCGGTGACGATCTTCAGCAGGGTGCCGAGCACCAGGACGATGAACAGGATGCAGGTGGCGTAGAACGCACCCATCAGAAGCGCCATGGCCCCGATGGCGGACCAGCCGGTGGAGCCGACGACGGCGGCGATGGCACCGAAGGCGCCGATGGGGGCGACCCACATGATCATCATCAGGATCCGGAACACCACGCCCTGGACGAGGGAGAGGATGTTCAGCAGCGGCTTGCCTGCCTCGCCCATCTTCTGCAGGGCGAACCCGACGAGCAGGGCCACGAACAGGACCGGCAGCACCGGGACGGAGTCCGGGATGATCTCCAGCACGAACGCGACGGTCGGGTCGAGTTCGGCCTTGGCGGCCGGGTCGTAGGGGGTCAGCGCGAGACCCTCACCCGGGTGGATGAGGTTGCCCACGACCAGGCCGAGGCCCAGGGCGAAGGTGGACATGATGACGAAGTACAGCAGGGCCATGCCACCGACCTTGCCGACGGTGGCGGCCTTGGCGATGGAGCCGATGCCCAGCACGATGGTGCAGAAGATGACCGGGCCGATCATCATCTTGATCAGGGAGACGAAGCCGTCGCCGAGGGGCTTGAGGGACTTGCCGAACTCCGGGAACAGCAGGCCCACGGCGGCTCCCAGGACCACCGAGGCGATCACGGAGATGTAGAGCCAGTGGGTCCGGTCCTTGGTCTTCTTCGCCACGGAGCGCTCTGCGCGCGGGGCGGTGGTGGTCTCTGCCATGGTGGTCCTTGCTGCGATGGTGGATCGGGGTGTGATGATGGGGGCGGACGCCGGCGATGCCGGGGTGTGGCGCCACCGGGACTGCGGTCAGTGATGATCCTCGCCCCGTACTGTGGGGATCGTCACGGTTGCGGTCATAAAGTTCATGACGCCGCTCACAGATCCGGGAGGTGATCATGCGCCGGTGGAGCATCGCCCGGCGGCTCGCCGTGGCCCAGCTGGCGGGGCTGGTCGTCATCGCGGTCCTCGCGATCGGTGTGAGCTACCTGCAGACCCGGCAGACCTTCTACGCCCTGGAGCGTGAGCACGTGGTGGCCACCGCACAGCTGATCGCGGACGAGGGCACGGTCCGTGAGGGCTTCGCCGCGGCGGACCCCTCGGCGGCCCTGCAGCCCCTGACCCTGGAGCTGCCCGGCCCGGCCGACGTGGACTGGGTGACGTTCTTCGGCACGGACGCCACGCGCGTGGCCCACCGGAATCCGGCTCTGCAGGGCACGCACTTCCCCGGGGACCTCTCGCAGGTCCGGGCTGGAAGGGTCAGCGTGGACACCGTCGCGACGGGCCCGGCCGGCCTGTCGTTGCGTGCCCTGGCCCCGGTCCTGTCCGCGGACGACGAGACGGTCATCGGGGTCGTCGGCGTCGGCCAGCGTGTTCCGGAGCTGGACATCGCCGTGTCCGCCCAGATTCCCCGGATCCTGGTGATCACCGGGGTGCTGGCCGCGCTGGCGCTGTCCGGATCGGCGATCCTGGGCCGCTACATCTCCCGGACCACCCACGGGCTGGGTCCCGAGGAGCTGGCCGCACGCTTCGCGGTGCTGGACACGGCACTGCACAACGTCTCGGAGGGCATGGTCCTGATCTCGCCGACGAGGCACCTGACGCTGTACAACGACCGCGCCGCCGAGCTGCTGGACCTGCCCCCGTCCCGGGAGGCCGGGGTGATCGGCGATCGACCGCTGCACGTGAGGGAGCTCGGCCTGCCTGCGCCGCTCGCCGACCTGCTGGGCGCGGGACGGCAGGCCCGGGACGAGCTCTATGCGGTGGGCGAGCGGATCCTCGTGGTGAACCAGCGGCCCGCCCGCCCGGGGACCACGCCGACGGCACGGCCCTGGACCCGGTCGCGGCGGCGGTCGTCCGAGATCCCGGCGCCGGGCCCGGGAACGGTGGTCACGCTGTACGACCGCACCGAGGTCCAGGAGATGAACCGGGAGCTGGAGACCACCCGGTCCCTCACCGACGCCCTGCGCTCGCAGACCCACGAGCACGCCAACCGGCTGCACACCCTCTACTCCCTGCTCGAGCTGGGCCGCCCCGAGCAGGCCCGCGAGCTGATCGAGCAGTCCCTGGACGCCCGGGGCACCGGCGCGGACCTCGCCACGACCGCGGAGGCCGAGCCCGCGCTGGACGCGCTGTTGATCGCCAAGGCCTCCCAGGCCCGCGAGCGCGGGGTCACGATGGACCACCGCAACGAGGTCGACTCCCCCACCGGCGTCCCGGCCCAGGACCTGGTCACCCTCATGGGCAACCTGCTGGACAACGCGATCGACGCGGCCGCCGACCCGGCCCGGGACCCGGAGGATCGCTGGGTGGACGCCGAGGCGCGCCTCGAGGGGCGCTGGCTGGTCCTCCAGGTGGCCGACGGTGGGCCGGGACCCTCTGCGGAGGACCGTGAGCGGATCTTCGAGCTGGGCTGGTCCACGAAACCGGCCGGGCCCGCCGGCCGTGGGGTGGGACTGGCCCTGGTCCGCCAGACGGCCCGACGGCTGGGCGGGACCGTGGACCTGGCCCAGGACTCCGGGACCGTGTTCACCGTCGAGCTGCCCCTGGGTGCCGCGGACCGGGGCCTGCCGGACCCGGTGGACGCAGGGCACCCGGAGAGGATCGACGGGCATGCGTGACTACCGGGTGCTGATCCTCGAGGACGAGCAGGTCACGGCCGAGACCTACGTGGAGTACCTGGCCCGCACCGGCGGCTTCGAGGTGGTCCATGTCTCGCCCACCGCCCGGGACGCGCTGGGCTTCCTGGCCGAGCAGATGCGCCGGGGCGGTTCCTTCGGCGTCGACGTGGTCCTGCTGGACATGAACCTGCCGGACGGCCACGGGCTCGACGTGCTGCGGCAGATGCGCTCGGCCGGCTTCACCGGCGGGGTGCTGGCGCTGACCGCCTCGACGGAACTGCACACCATCCGCCGGGCGGTGGCCCTGGGCGTGGTGCAGTACCTGGTCAAGCCGTTCGGCTACCAGCAGTTCGCGGAGCGGATGCGCGCGTTCCGCGAGCTGGCGGCCGAGTTCGCCGGCACCGGCACCGCACCGGGCCAGGACGCGGTGGACCGGGCCTTCCCGCGCTCCCGGCCCGCCGGTCCCCCGGAACTGCCCAAGGGGCTGACGGAGCGGACCCTGGACACCGTCGTCGCGCTGCTGCGGGGCGCCGCCGCGGACGCGCTGAGCGCGGGCGAGGTGGGCCACGCCGTCGGGACGTCCCGGGTCACCGCGCGACGGTACCTGGAGCACCTCTACCGGGTGGGCATGGTGGAGCGGTCCCCGCGATACGGCACGCCGGGCCGGCCGGAGAACGAGTACCGCTGGACGGGGCCGGCGGGCTGAGCCTGCCCCGGTCCGCTCACCCGGCGGCGTCCGCGATCAGACCGGCCAGTTCCCGGGGTCGGGACCACATCGGCCAGTGCCCGGTCGGCAGGTCCACGTAGCGCAGGTTGCGGTAGTACGGCAGGGCGGCCAGGAAGGGGACGCCCTGTCCGGCGTAGGAGCGGTACTCCTCGCCGCTGTACTCCGTGCAGACCACGGTGGAGGCCACGTCGTGGCGCCGGTCGTCCGAGAGCCGGACGGCAGTGGTCAGCACGGTCGCCGCCTCCGGGACGGCGCGCTCGCGGAAGGTCTGCAGTTGCCGGTCCGTCAGGTCGCGCAGCGCGCCACCCTCCAGTTCCCTCGCCCACGCGTCCTCCAACCGGTACCACTCGGCCGTGAGACCGGGGTCCATGGCGTACCCGTCGGGCACCGGGGCGGTGTCGACCCACACGGCGTGGTCCACCAGTCCGGGGTGCTGGTCGATCACCAGGGTCCCGGCGATGGCCGCCCCGCTGTGCACCACGAGCACGCGGCGTCCGGTCGTGCGGTCCAGGGCCGCCAGGATCGCGTCGGCCTGGTCCTGCGGCCCGTCGGCCCTGGTCCCGCGCCCGGGCAGGGTCGGGGTCGCCACCGCGAGGCCCCGTCCGTCCAGGTCCGCCCGGACCTCGTCCCACGCCCAGCCGCCCAGCCAGAACCCCGGCACCAGCACGATCTGCGGCGGACTCGTCATGGGCGCAGTCTGGCACGGCCCCGGCCCCGGCGCCACGGTGGGGGCACGCGCGCGGACTCCGGACGTCCCGGTCAGGCGCGCAGCTGGTCCGCGATCCGGTCCAGCACGGAACGGTCCTCGATCGTGGAGGGCACCACGTAGTCCTCCCCGTCCGCGATCTGGCGCATCGTCTTGCGCAGGATCTTGCCGGAACGGGTCTTCGGCAGGGCCTCCACGACGGTGACCTGGCGGAAGTCGGCGACCGCGCCGATGGTCCCCCGCACCGTGGACCGCAGCTCCGCCAGCAATTCCTCGGGGTCCTCGGGCACCTCGACCCCGGACTTCAGCACCACGTATCCCGCGGCCCGCTGGCCCTTGAGCGGGTCGGCCAGGCCGATCACCGCGCATTCGGCCACCGCCGGATGGGCGGCGAGCGCCTGCTCCAGCGCCCCCGTGGACAACCGGTGACCGGCCACGTTGATGACGTCGTCGGTGCGGCCCATCACGAACAGGTAGCCGTCCTCGTCGATGAGGCCGGAGTCCCCCGTCGCGTAGTACCCGGGGAAGGCGCTGAGATAGGAGTCTATGAAGCGCTGGTCGTTGCCCCACAGGGTGGCCAGCGTGCCCGGGGGCAGCGGCAGGCGCAGGCAGATGTTGCCCTCGGTCCCGGCCGGCACCGGTTCGCCCGCACCGTCCAGGACCTCCACGGCGTATCCCGGCGAGGGCCGGGTGCAGGAACCGATCTTCACGGGCAGTTCCTGCAGTCCGACCGGGTTCGCCCCGATCGGCCACCCGGTCTCGGTCTGCCACCAGTTGTCGATGACGGGGACCCCCAGCAGGTCCCCGATCCAGCGCTGGGTCTCCGGGTCCAGCCGCTCCCCGGCGGCGAACAGGACCTTCAGCCCGGACAGGTCGTGGTCGGCGGCCAGGGCTCCCTCCGGGTCCACCTTGCGGATGGCGCGCAGCGCGGTGGGGGCGGTGAACAGCGAGCGCACGCCGTGCTGCGCGGCCACCCGCCAGAAGGCACCCGCGTCCGGGGTGCCCACCGGCTTGCCCTCGTAGAGCACCGAGGTGGCCCCCACGAGCAGGGGGGCGTAGACGATGTAGGAGTGCCCGACGACCCAGCCGACGTCGGAGGCGGTGAACATCACCTGGCCGGGGCCGACGTCGTAGATGTTGGCCATGGTCCAGGCCAGGGCGACCGCGTGCCCGCCGTGGTCCCGCACCACGCCCTTCGGCGAACCGGTGGTGCCCGAGGTGTACAGGACGTACAGCGGATCCGTGGCGGCGACCTCCACCGGCCCGGCGGGCAGCGCGGTGGACACCGCCTCGTCCCAGTCCACCCAGCGGGTGCCCGCGGTCCCGGACGCGACGTCGGCCGGGTCCGTGGCGAATCCGTCCCGGCGCCGCGCGACGACGGCGTCCACCCGGTGGCCGGCCAGGGACAGGGCCTCGGCGACGGCCGGCAGGTACTCGACCCTGCGGCTGGGCTCGATGCCGCCGGAGGAGGTGACGATGACCTTTGGCCGGGCGTCGTCGATGCGGGTGGCCAGTTCCTTGGGCGCGAAGCCGCCGAACACCACGGAGTGCACCGCTCCGAGCCGGGCACACGCCAGCATGGCGACCGGGGCCTCGGGCGTCATCGGCAGGTAGATCACCACCCGGTCCCCCCGGCCGACGCCCAGCTGCCGCAGCACGCCGGCGAAGGTGGCCACCCGGTCGGTGAGCTCGGCGTAGCTGATGTGCTCCACGGTGCCGAGCACCGCGGAATCGTAGATGATGGCGGTCCGGTCCCCGTGGCCGGCGGCCACGTGCCGGTCCAGGCAGTTCGCCGCGGTGTTGAGGGTGCCGTCCGGGAACCATCGGTACATCGGGGCCGCGGCGCCGTCCAGCGCCCGGGTGGGGGGACGGGTCCAGTCGATGGCGCGGGCGGCCTCGAGCCAGAAGCCCTCGGGATCGTCGATGGATCGTCGGTAGACCTCGGCGTAGTCGTGGTCCGGCCCGGTGGTGGCGTGCGCTGCTGGGGTCATGGGCACAAGATATGGCCCGGGTCACGCCCCCGTCTAGGGTCTGTATACGCAAAATTCCGGATACGGGGAATTTCCGGGCGAAGATGCCCTGGATGGACTTCTTGTGTATACACTGACCCTGTGCGAGCCAGTGAACGTGCGTACCAGGCCTTGCGGCAGGACATCATCGATGGACACCTGCCGCCCGGGGCCGTGCTCGGCGAGGTCGAGCAGTCCGAACGCCTCGGGCTCTCCCGCACGCCCCTGCGCGAGGCCATCGGACGGCTGGTGGCCGAGGGACTGGCAGAGCCCTCCACCGGCCGCGGTGTCGTCGTCACGAAGGTCTCGCTCGCGGAGGCCGGCCTGCTCTTCGACCTCAGGACCGCCCTCGAGGGCCTGGCCGCCCGCCGCGCGGCGGAGCATGCCGACGCCGCGCTCTTCGTGGACCTGGCCGATCGCTTCGAGGCGGCGACGGAACCGTTGCGCGGCGGGGCCGACCCCACGGAGTACTACGCCCTCACCGAGGAACTCGACGCCGCCGTCGACGACGCCTGCGCCAACCCCTACCTGGCGCAGCACCTGCGCGGCCTGCGGGTGCACCTGACGCGCCTGCGCCGGTTCTCCCGCAAGGACCCCGCGCGGCTGGCCGCCTCCGCCACGGAGCACGCCGCGATCGCCCACGCCCTGGCCGCACGCAACCCGGAACTGGCCGCGGCCACCACCACCATGCACCTGCAGCACGCACTGGCCCACCTGCAGTCACACCAGGAGGGCGCCGGACCGGCGCGCTCGGACCCCCGGCCCGGCACCCCGCCGGGACACGAGACCCAGCACGACCATGACACCGTCACGACCTGAGGAGAGAACCCCATGATCAACCACGACGTCCGCGTCTACCGTTCCGAGGAGAACCTGGACCGCAAGGACCAGCTGGCCTGGAAGATGGCCGAGGTCGCCACCGACCCGGTCGGCATCGACCCCGAGGTCGAGGAGATGGTCATCAACCGGATCATCGACAACGCCTCCGTGGCGATCGCCTCGCTGAACCGCGGTCCGATCGTCGCGGCCCGGGCCCAGGCCCTGACCCACGCACCGTCCACCGGGGGCACCGGTGCCTCCGTCTTCGGCATCACCGAGAAGGTCTCGCCCGAGTGGGCGGCCTGGGCGAACGGCGTGGCCGTGCGCGAACTGGACTACCACGACACCTTCCTGGCCGCCGAGTACTCCCACCCCGGTGACAACATCCCCGCCATCCTCGCCGTGGCCCAGCACCGCGGGTCCACCGGCGCGGACCTGATCCGGGGCATCGCAACCGGGTACGAACTGCAGGTGGACCTCGTCAAGGCGATCTGCCTGCACAAGCACAAGATCGACCACGTCGCCCACCTCGGTCCCTCCGCCGCCGCCGGCATCGGCACCCTGCTCGGCCTCGACACGGAGACGATCTTCCAGGCCATCGGCCAGGGCCTGCACACCACCACCGCCACCCGGCAGTCCCGCAAGGGCGAGATCTCCACCTGGAAGGCCCACGCCCCGGCCTTCGCCGCCAAGATGGCCGTGGAGGCGGCCGACCGCGCCATGCGCGGCCAGACCTCCCCCGTTCCGATCTACGAGGGCGAGGACGGCGTCATCGCCTGGCTGCTGGACGGCCCGGACGCCCGGTACTCGGTGCCCCTGCCGGCCCCGGGAGAGGCCAAGCGCGCCATCCTGGACACCTACACCAAGGAGCACTCCGCCGAGTACCAGGCCCAGGCCTGGATCGACCTGGCCCGCAAGCTGCACGGTGAGCACCCGGAGGCCACCGACCCGGAGAACGTGGAGTCGGTGCTGATCAGGACCTCCCACCACACCCACTACGTCATCGGCTCCGGGGCCAACGACCCCCAGAAGTACGATCCGCAGGCCTCGCGGGAGACCCTGGACCATTCCATCCCCTACATCTTCACCGTGGCCCTGCAGGACGGCTCCTGGCACCACGTGGACTCCTACGCCCCCGAGCGGGCCGCGCGCCCGGACACCGTCCAGCTGTGGCACAAGGTCACCACCGAGGAGGACCCGGAGTGGACGCGCCGCTACCACTCCCTGGACCTCAACGAGAAGGCCTTCGGCGGCGCGGTGGAGATCACCCTGACCGACGGCACCGTCATCCGCGACGAGATCGCCGTGGCCGACGCCCACCCGCTGGGTGCCCGCCCGTTCGGCCGCGAACAGTACATCGCCAAGTTCCGCACCCTGGCCGAGGGACTGGTGGCCCCCGAGGAGATCGAGCGCTTCCTTGAGGCCGCCCAGCGCACCGCCTCACTGGGCGCCGGGGACCTGGACCAGCTCAACATCACCGCCGCCGAGGGCGTCATCGACCTGGCCGCCGCACCGGAGGGACTGTTCTGATGCTGTACTCGACACTCACCGCCGAGCAGAAGCGGGTCCGGCTCTCGGAACTGCTGCAGCCCGGAGCGGCCGTGCAGTTCCCGGGCGCCTACACCCCGATCTCGGCGAGGCTGGTCGAGGAACAGGGCTTCTCCGGGCTCTACATCTCCGGCGCCGTCCTGGCGAACGAGCTCGCGCTGCCGGACATCGGGCTGACCACCCTGACCGAGGTGGCCCAGCGCGCCGGGCAGATCGCCCGGATCACGGACCTGCCGGCGATCGTGGACGCGGACACCGGGTTCGGCGAACCGATGAACGTGGCCCGGACCATCCAGGAACTCGAGAACGCCGGACTGGCCGGCTGCCACCTCGAGGACCAGGTCAACCCGAAGCGCTGCGGCCACCTGGACAACAAGGCCGTCGTGGACCTGGCCACCGCCACCCAGCGGGTGGCCGCGGCCGCGAGCGCCCGCCGCGACCCGAACTTCCTCATCATGGCCCGCACGGACGTCCGCGGGGTCGAGGGGGCCGGCGGCCTGCGCGCGGCCGTGGACCGGGCCAAGGCCCTGGTGGACGCCGGGGCGGACGCCATCTTCCCGGAGGCCATGAAGGACCTGTCCGAGTTCGAGGCCGTCTGCTCCGCCGTGGACGTGCCCGTACTGGCCAACATGACCGAGTTCGGCAAGTCCGAGCTGTTCACCCGTGAGCAGCTCGCCGGCGTGGGCGTGGCCCTGGTGATCTACCCGGTCACCCTCCTGCGCACCGCACTGGGTGCCATGGAACGGGTCCTGTCCACCATCCGCACGGAGGGTACCCAGCAGGGCGGGGTCGGTGAGATGCTGACCAGGGCGCGGCTGTACGAGCTCGTGGACTACGAGGGCTACAACGGCTTCGACTCGGGTGTGTTCAACTTCCAGGTGCCCGGGCTGGACACCGCCTCCTCCCCCGGCCGCACCGACGCCGGCTGACCCGTCACGCGAAAGGACTCGAGATGATGACTGAGACCGAGATCGAGATCAAGAAGGGCCTGGCCGGGGTGGTGGCCGACTACACCGCCATCTCCAAGGTCAACCCGGACACCAACTCCCTGCTCTACCGGGGTTACCCGGTCCAGGAGCTCGCCGCCGCCCTGCCGTTCGAGGCCGTGGCCTACCTGCTGTGGAACGGGGAGCTGCCCACCGACCGGCAGCTGGCCGACTTCACCGCCCACGAGCGGGCCCACCGCGCCCTGGACGAGCACGTCAAGGCGGCCCTGGACGCCCTGCCGGTCGACTGCCACCCGATGGACTCCGTGCGTACCGCGGTCTCCATCCTGGGCGCCCAGCACCCGAAGGCGGAGGACTCCTCCCCGGAGGCCGAGCTGGAGAAGGCGACGACCCTGTTCGCCCAGCTGCCCGCCGTCGTCGCCTACGAGCAGCGCCGGCGCCACGCCGGCGGGCCGGCAGAGCCGGTGCCCGCGCGCGAAGACCTGGACTACTCGCAGAACTTCCTGTGGATGACCTTCGGCGAGGAGGCGGCCCCGGAGGTCGTCGACGCGTTCCGGATCTCCATGGTGCTGTACGCCGAGCACTCCTTCAACGCCTCGACGTTCACCGCGCGGGTCATCACCTCCACCCTGTCCGACCTGCACTCCGCGGTCACCGGCGCGATCGGCGCCCTCAAGGGCCCGCTGCACGGCGGTGCCAATGAGGCCGTGATGCACACCTTCGACGAGATCGGGATCCGTCCCGAGGAGTCCCAGGAGGAGGCCAAGGCCCGGGCCAAGGCCTGGATGGAGGATGCCCTGGCGAGCAAGAAGAAGGTCATGGGCTTCGGGCACCGCGTGTACAAGCACGGCGACTCCCGCGTGCCGACCATGAAGAAGGCCCTCGACGCGATGATCGAGCACTTCGGCCGGCACGAGATCCTCGGCCTGTACAACGGCCTGGAGCAGGCCATGGACGAGGCCAAGGCCATCAAGCCCAACCTCGACTACCCGGCCGGGCCCACCTACCACCTGATGGGCTTCGACACCGAGCTGTTCACCCCGCTGTTCATCGCCGCGCGCGTCACCGGCTGGACCGCGCACATCATGGAACAGCGTGCCTCCAACTCGCTGATCCGCCCGCTGTCCGCCTACAACGGACCCGACGAGCGGCACCTGCCCGGCGCCTGAACCGCAGCGGCGTATCGTCCGGGGCTCCCGGACACGACGACGGCCGGTCGCCTTCCCGCGGGGAGGCGACCGGCCGTCTCCGGCTCGCGTCCAGGACCCCGGACGGACGAGGACGCGTCCGTGTCAGGGGGCGGTGACCTGCAGGGACGTTGCCACGTCGCGCAGCTCGGAGTACTCCTCGGTCTCCAGCACCGCGCGCAGGGCGTCCTTGCCCTCCCGGCCGGTGATCGCCTCGGCATCCGACTGCGCGATGCGGCCCTGCAGGAAGCTGGCCGTCCCCTGCCCCGTGCCCGGGGCCGCGGGCAGCACGAAGGTCCAGCCGCTCCAGTAGTCATCGCCCGGCGCCTCCGGGTCCACGTCCTGGGGCACGCCCACCACCTGGACCGCCAGCCGGTACTCCTCCCCGTCGAAGAACCCCTCGTCGCCCCGCAGCCCGTTGTCCCTCAGGATGGCCGCGCGGTACCAGGTGTCCTCCTCCCCGTACTCCGGGTCCGCCGGGAGGCCCCGCAGCCGCTCGGCGTCCACGACCTCGACGACGTCGGGCTTGGCGCCGTCACCGTCCGTGGGCCCCACGCCGGTGTTCGCGGAGAAGACGGCCGTCCCCTCCGGGTTCTGGAAGACCCACCGCTCGTTCTTCACGCCGTACGCCTCGGTGGTGTCCGGACCGGCCAGCTCCTCACTGATGGTCCAGTCGGCCGGCAGCGTCCACCGGAAGTGACCCCCCTCCGTGCTGTGGGTCTGCGTGGACCCGTCCCCGTCCTCGGCGCCCTCGCCGTCACCGGGCGCCCCGCTGGCCGTCGGGGTGGGACTGGCAGCGACGGACCCCGTGACGTCACCGGACTCCGTGGCTCCTGCGGCCTCGGTGGACTGGACCGCCGCGGACTCCGACGGGCCGGTGGCCTCCGAGGAGTTCCCCCCACCGGGCACGGCGGCACAGGAGGCCAGGGCCAGGACGGCGGCGAGGCCGAGGGCTACGGGCGTCCGGCGCCAGCACCGGGACGCCGCCGACTCACCGGGGACACCCCTGTCGTCGTCCTGGTCGCCGCCCCGCTCCGTGCCGTACCCCATCATGGACTCCCTCCCGCCGGGGCGCCCCGGCGGCGCCGACGACTGTCTCACTGCGGCCGTCGGTCGAGCGGACGGCCTCCGTCCATCTGAGCATCCCCGTGCGGCGCTGTCACGCGGTACTGCCGGGCTGACCGGTGACGTTGCGGGATCGTGATGGAGCCCTAGGCCCGGGCGCGGGGGTGCGCGGCGGCATAGACCTCCCGCAGGGTGTCCGCCGTGACGAGGGTGTAGACCTGCGTCGTGGTCACCGAGGCGTGGCCGAGCAGTTCCTGCACCACGCGGACGTCCGCCCCGCCCTCGAGCAGGTGGGTGGCGAAGGAGTGGCGCAGGGTGTGCGGGGAGACCTCGGTCCCGATGCCCGCGCGCTCGGCCGCCTTCTTCAGGATCGTCCAGGCGGACTGCCGGGACAGCCGGCCGCCCCGCTGGTTCAGGAACAGGGCCGGTCCCCCGGTGCCCGACTGGGAGGCCAGCACCGGGCGGCCGCGCACCAGCCAGGCCTCGATCGCCGCGGCGGCGTAGGAGCCCAGCGGCACGATCCGCTCCTTGGAACCCTTGCCGAACAGCCGCACGACGGCGGGTCCGGACTCCTCGTCCCCCTCGCCCCGGTCGCCGGACGGGTCCGCACCGGCGTCCGGACCGGCACCGGTCGGGCCGCGGACCGCGCCGACGACGTCGTCCACGTCCAGCCCGACCGCCTCGGAGATCCGGGCGCCGGTGGCGTAGAGGAACTCGAGCAGCGCGCGGTCCCGCAGTCCTGCGGGCGTGTCCGTGGGCACCGCCTCGAGCAGGGCCGTCACCTGGTCCACGCGGATGGCCTTCGGCAGTTCCCGGGCCGGTCGTGGTGGGGTGACCTCCCGGGCGGGGTCCGTCTCCGTGAGGTGTTCGAGCGTCCAGAATCGGTGCATGCCTCGCACCGCCACGATGGTGCGCGCCGCGGACCGCGGGGCCAGGGGGTGGCCGCCGTCGGCACCGGTGCCCAGGGCCTGGAGGAATCCGGTGACGTGCCGCCGGGTGACGTCCTGAGGCTCCACCACGCCTTCGGCCACGAGCCAGCGCAGGTACCGCGTGACGTCCCGCCGATACGCGCCCAGCGTGTTCGCGGACATCCCCCGCTCCACGGCCAGGTGGTCCAGGTAGGCCTCCGCCGGCCGGACCAGGGACCGCGGGAGCTCCTCGTCGGTCACTGGCCGGGGACGGAGGCTGAGGTCGTGGTGACCTGCCACGGCGCGTCTGCCGGGCGCAGCCCGGAGAACCCCTGCGCGGCGTGCACCCGCAGGGCCAGCAGGCCGATCGCGGTCGAGGGGTTGCGCAGCCGGCCGGAGAGCACGGCCTCCACGGCCTCGTCCACGGGCACCCAGGCCAGCGGCATGCCGGCCTCCTCCCCCGTCCGCTCGTGTCGCTGGTCCTCCGGGACCTCGCTCAGTCCCCGGGCCAGGAACACCCGGATCCCCTCGGAGGAGGACCCCGGCGTGGTGTAGAAGTCCACGAGCACGTCCCAGCGGCCGGCCCGCAGGTCGGCCTCCTCGGCCAGCTCCCGCTGGGCGGCGGCGAGCATCGGCTCGCCGGCCACGTCCAGCAGGCCGGCGGGGACCTCCCAGAGCTCCTGGCCGACGGGATGCCGATACTGCCGGATCATCCGCACCCGGTCCCGGTCGTCGAGGGCGACGATCGCCACCGCGCCCGGGTGGCGGATGAACTCCCGCACCAGAGGTTCCTCGCCCTCATGCATGCGGAACGACTCCCGGGCGACGTCCCAGACCTTGCCCGCGAACGCCCTCTCGGTCTCCTCCGCGGTGCGGGCCGCGGGCAGGTCGGCCAGCGGGCCGCCGTCGTGGGGGATGTACGCCATGCGGATCAGCCCGTCCTCCCGGCCCGCTGGTGCTCCAGGCCCGCGGCCACCAACCCCTGGAACAGCGGGTGCGGGTCCGTGGGGCGGGACTTGAACTCGGGGTGGGCCTGGGTGGACACGTAGAACGGGTGGGCCTGTCGCGGCAGCTCCACGAACTCCACGAGGGTGCCGTCCGGGGAGGTGCCCGAGACGACCAGTCCGGCTTCCTCGAGCTGTTCGCGGTAGGCGTTGTTGACCTCGTAGCGGTGGCGGTGCCGCTCCGTCACCTCCGTGGTGCCGTAGGCCGCGGCGACCACCGAGCCCTCTCTCAGGGCCGCAGGGTAGGACCCCAGGCGCATGGTGCCACCGAGGTCCCCGCCGCCGGAGACGATGTGTTCCTGCTCGGCCATGGTGGCGATGACGGGGAACGCGGTGTCCGGCTCGAACTCGGTGGAGGAGGCGCCCTCCATCCCGAGGACGTTGCGGGCGTACTCCATGACCATCGTCTGCAGGCCCAGGCACAGCCCGAGGGCGGGGACGCCCCGTTCGCGGGCGTGGCGCAGGGCACCGATCTTGCCGTCGAGGCCACGCACGCCGAAGCCACCCGGCACGCAGATCGCGTCGACTCCGGCCAGGGCGCGTTCGGCACCGGCCTCGGTGGAGCACTCGTCCGAGGCGACCCAGCGGATCGTGACCCGGGCGTCGTTGCCGAAACCGCCGGCCCGAAGGGCCTCCGTGACGGACAGGTAGGAGTCCGGCAGGTCGATGTACTTGCCCACCAGCGCCACCTCGACCTCGTGGGCCGGGTGGTGGACCACCTCGATGAGCCGGTCCCAGGTGGACCAGTCCACGTCCTTGAACTTCAGGTCCAGCGCCTGGACCACGTAGGCGTCCAGCCCCTGGGCGTGGATGATCTTGGGGATGTCGTAGATCGAGGGGGCGTCGGCGCAGTTGATCACGGCGTCGTTGTCCACGTCGCACATCCGGCCGATCTTGTCCCGCACGTCCTGGGGGACCTCACGGTCCGAGCGGATGACGATGGCGTCCGGCTGGATGCCGATGGAGCGCAGGGTGGCCACCGAGTGCTGCGTCGGCTTGGTCTTCAGTTCCTGGGACGGGCCGATGTAGGGCACCAGGGAGACGTGCACGAAGAACACGTTGTCCCGCCCGATGTCCTGGCGGACCTGCCGGGCGGCCTCGAGGAACGGCTGGGACTCGATGTCCCCGACCGTGCCCCCGATCTCCGTGATGATCACGTCCGGTGCGGTCCGGCCGGCGGTGCGGTGGTCCTTGCGGTCCTCACTGCCGCCCCACGTGGCGGGCAGGCGCATGCGGCGCTTGATCTCGTCCGTGATGTGCGGGATGACCTGGACGGTGTCACCGAGGTAGTCGCCGCGGCGCTCCTTCTCGATGACCGTGGAGTACACCTGGCCGGTGGTCACGTTGTTCAGCCCGTCGAGGTCCTCGTCCAGGAACCGCTCGTAGTGGCCGATGTCCAGGTCCGTCTCGGCACCGTCCTCCGTGACGAAGACCTCGCCGTGCTGGAAGGGGTTCATGGTGCCGGGATCCACGTTCAGGTAGGGATCCAGCTTCTGCATGGTCACGGACAGTCCGCGCGCCTTGAGCAGGTGGCCCAGGGAGGACGCCGTCAGTCCCTTCCCGAGCGATGAGGCGACCCCGCCGGTCACGAAGATCTGGCGGGTCGCGTTGGGCGTTTTCAGGAATCGAGAGGTTCTTTGCACCACGGAGTTCGATCGTAGCACCACACCGGTTCCCCGCCGCCGGCCCGGGGCCGGTGCCCTGCGGGACCGCCGCGGGGGCTCAGGCGTGCGAGGCCTCGAGCAGTTCCCGGGCGTGGTCCCGTGCGGACCCGGATCCCGCCCGTCCGGCGAGCATCCGCGCCAGTTCCTCCACCCGGTCCTCGCCCTCCAGGGTCTGGACGTCGGAGGTGGTGAAGCCGGCGTCGCTGTCCGAGTCCTTGGTCACCTTCAGGTGGCGGTCGGCGAAGGCCGCCACCTGGGGCAGGTGGGTGACCACGATGACCTGGACGTGCTGGGCCAGCCGGGCCAGCCGCCGGCCGATCTGCACGGCGGCCTCTCCGCCGACGCCCGCGTCCACCTCGTCGAACACGAACGTGGGCACCGGGTCCGTGGCGGCCAGGACCACCTCCAGCGCCAGCATCACGCGCGAGAGCTCACCGCCGGAGGCGCCCTTGCCCAGGGGACGCGGGGCGGAACCGGCGTGGGGCTGCAGCAGCAGCGCGACGTCGTCGGCACCGTGGGGGCCCGGTTCACCGCCACCGGTGACCGAGGCATGGAACGTGGCGTCCGGCATGGACAGCGCGTGCAGCTCCTCGGTGACCTGTCCGGAGAGGTCCTGCGCTGCCGCGGTGCGCAACCGGGTGAGCTCTGCCGCCCCGGCCAGGACGGCCGCCTCGAGCCGTTCGCACTGCTCGGTGAGCTCCACGATGCGGCCCGAGTCGCCCTGCAGCTCGTCGAGCCGGGCGCGGTGGGACCGCGCCCAGTCGAGCACGTCGGCCAGTTCCGGGCCGTACAGCCGCATCAGCCGGGTCAGTTCCGCCAGCCGGGACTGCGCCGCGTCGAGGTCGGACGCGGCGTCGTCGTCCAGGCGGGCCGCGTACCCGGCCAGGTCGGCCGAGACGTCCGCCAGTACGATGCCCACCTCGGCCAGCCGTGCGGCCAGCCCGGTCAGCTCGGCGTCCTGGCCGGGTGCCTGCAGCAGGGCCTGGCGCGCCGCCTCCACGAGGGCCTCCGCGGCCGGGACGTCCACCGCCTCCGCCACGTCGGCACCGGCCAGGTGGGCGTGGGCGCCCAGGGACGCCGCCCGCAGCTCCTCGACGTTCTCCAGCCGCTGGATCCGGACGCGCACCTCCTCGTCCTCGCCCGGCGTCACGTCGGCCTCGTCGATCTCCTCGAGCGCACGCTGCAGGTTCTCGGCCTCGCGGGCGCGGTCCTGCTCGTGCAGCGTGATCTCGGCCAGCTCGGCGCGGGCGGCACGCCAGGTGTCGAAGTCCCGCCGGTAGGCCGCCAGCGCGGTGGCCAGCTCCTCCCCGGCGAAGGCGTCCAGCGCGTGGCGCTGGGCCGTCGCGGACTTCAGCCGCAACTGGTCCGTCTGTCCGTGCACCGCCACGAGGTGTCCGCCGATCTCCCCGAGGAGCGCCACCGGCACGCCGCGCCCGCCCGCCGAGGCGCGGGACCGCGAGGACCCCCCGGCCGCGCCCACCGATCGGGTGACCACCAACGAGCGGTTCCCCGGCCCGCGGCCCGGGGCATCGCCGTCGTGACCCTCGTCGTCGACCTCGTCCAGGACCGCCCCGGCCTCCTCGGCGAGCCCGACGGCGGCGTTCCCGGCTGCCAGCCGGAACCCCGCCTCGACCGTGGCGTGGGAGGCGCCGTGGCGCACGGCCCCGGCGTCGGCGCGCGCCCCGAGCAACAGGTTCAGGGCGGTCACGACCATGGTCTTGCCGGCTCCCGTCTCACCGGTGACCACGGTGAACCCGGGGTCCAGGTCCACGGTGGCGTCGCCGATGACACCCAGGGAGTCGATGGACAGGTACTCGATCATGGCCGGCCGCCTCCGGGCTTTCGGTCCTCACGGGCCTCTGCCGGGGTGGTGCTGGATCGGGCCAGGGGCAGCTTCTCGTCCTCGCGCACGACCACCGGGATGGCGGCCGTGGCCGGTGGGACCACTCCGGGACGCGGTGCCAGGTGGTGCGGCTCGACCACGGAGACGCCGGGCGAGCCGGGTACCTTGGCGTCGGTGTGCCGGGCGGCGTAGCGCGCCTCGCGGGCCGCCACCTCCTCCCGGTCCTGTTCGGTGACCGGCCCGCGCCAGCCCTTGGTGGGCAGGTTGAACTTGCGCACGAGGCGCTCGGAGAACGGGGTGCGGGACAACCGGGCGATCCGGACGGGGTGTTCCGAGCGGGTGACCTCGATCCGGGCCCCCAGCGGCAGGTCGACGGTCCGCCGGCCGTCGCACCACAGGACGCCGGGTTCATTCGTGCGCGGGAGCACCTCCACGGTCAGGACCGAGTCCGGGGAGACCACGAGCGGACGGGCGAACAGGGCGTGGGCGCTGATCGGGACCATGAGCATGGCGCGCACCTCGGGCCAGACGACCGGGCCGCCCGCGGAGAAGGCGTACGCGGTGGAGCCGGTGGGGGTGGCCATCACGATACCGTCGCAGCCATAGGTGGAGATGGGGCGGCCGTCCACCGCGGTGATGACCTCGAGCATGCGTTCGCGGTTGGACTTCTCCACGCTCGCCTCGTTCAGAGCCCAGGTCCGGGCGACCAGGACGTCGTTCTCGAAGACGCGGACGTCGATCGTCATCCGTTCCTCGACGGTGTAGTCCTCGTCCACGACCGCCTCGACCGTGCGGGTGAGGTCGGTGCGCTCGGACTCGGCCAGGAACCCCACATGCCCCAGGTTGACGGCCAGCAGGGGAACACCGGCCTCACGGACCAGTTCGGCGGCGCGCAGGACGGACCCGTCACCGCCGAGGACCACGCCGAGATGGATGTCGGTCAGGTCGCAGTCCACCCCCAGCGTCTCGGGGCGGGTCGCCAACGGCGGCACCACGTCCGAGTGGATGGCCTCGCGGATGGCGATGGCATCGCCCTCGAGCAGGACCGGGACCAGCCCGGACTCCTGGAGGCTCGCACACGTGCGGAGGGCGGCGCGGATGGCGTCCTCACGGCCGGTGTGGGCGAGGACGAGGATTCGGCGAGCCATGGGCACAAGGATACCCACGCTCCGTGGCCGGCCGGACGCGAGACGTCCGCGGTGTGGATGGACCGGGCGGGCCCTGCATCCGGCCCGGTCAGCCCCAGTCCACGACCTGCCGGGACCACCAGTCCCCACCGGGCGCGGGATCCGGTGCGCCGTCCGTGCCGTCCGGGGTGCCGGGGGCACCCCGGCGCAGCCACAGGAAGAACTCGGCATTGCCGTCCTGCCCGGGCAGCGGCGACCGGGCGAGTCCCCGTGGCTCCAGCCCGGCCTCGAGGGCGGCGTCGACCACCCCGGCGACGGCACGGCGACGGGCCCGGGGGTCCACCACGACGCCGGTGCGCGGCAAGGCCTCCCGGCCCACCTCGAACTGGGGCTTGACCATCAGGACCAGGTCGGCACCGGGCCGGCACGCCGCGGCCAGCGGCGCCATGACCAGGCGCAGCGAGATGAAGGAGAGGTCGGAGACCACCAGGTCCACGGTCCCGCCGATCCGCTCCGGGGTCAGGTCCCGGATGTTGAGGCCCTCGTGGACCTCGACACGCGGATCGAGGCGCAGCTCGTCCACGAGCTGTCCGTGGCCCACGTCGACCGCGACCACCCTGGTGGCGCCCGCGCGCAGCAGGACGTCGGTGAATCCCCCGGTGGAGGCCCCGGCGTCCAGGCAGCGCAGACCGGCGGGGACGACGCCGGCGAACACCTCCAGCGCCCCGGCCAGCTTGTGCCCCGCCCGGGAGGCGTAGCGCGGACCCCGTGCGGACAGCGCCAGCACGTCGTCCGGGCCGCACTTCTGCGACGGCTTGGTGGCCGGGGCGCCGTTCACGGTCACCTCCCCGGCGCTCACCATCCCCGCGGCCTCACTGCGGGACCGGGCGAGCCCGCGACGGGTCAGGGCGACGTCCAGCCGTTCAGCACCGGCCGTCGCAGCTCCCGAGCGGCTCACGGCGTCCCCGGCAACCGAGGCTGTTCCTCGAGGAGGCGGGACAGGGCATCCAGTGCCGTCCGGTAGGCCTCGACCTCGTCCCCCGGGCTCAGTGCGTCGGCCCCGTCCAGGCCGGACACGATGGCGTCGGCCGCGGGATCACCGGTGGGCTCGGGCCACCCCGCGCTCACCGGTCCGTCCCCGTAGCCGCGGACCACCGTTCCGGGGGCGCCTGCAGCAGGGCGGGCAGGCCGTCCAGGACCCACGTCGGCTGGTGGTCGCAGGGCGCTGCCCGCGTCGTGTCGTGGTCATCGACGCCCGTGAGCACCAGCGCGGTGTCGAATCCCGCACGGTTCCCGCCGAGGATGTCCGTGTCGAGACGGTCACCGACGACGAGCGGACGACGACCGCCCAGTCGCTCGGCGGCCAGCCGGAACAACACCGGCTCCGGCTTGCCCGCAGCGACCGGGACGGTACCGGTCGCGCGGGCCACCGCCTCGACCAGGGCGCCGTTGCCGGGGGCGATCCCCTCGGCGCGGGGAATCGTCAGGTCGGTGTTGGTCGCCACCCAGCGGGCACCGGACCGGATCGCGAAGGCCGCCTGGGCCAGGTCCTTCCAGCCGACCGAGGGGTCGAACCCCTGGATCACCGCCTCGGGGTCCTCGGCGGCCGATTCGGCGACCTCGTGACCTGCCCCGGACACGAGGTCGCGCAGGTGGTCGGAGCCGACGACCAGGACCCGGGTGGTCCGGCCCTCGAGCTCCTCGCCCAGCAGGGCCACACCGGCGGCGGCGGAACCGAGCACCTGCTCACCCGCCACCGACAGTCCGAACGAGTTGAGGTGCTCGGCCACGGACTCGGGCGAACGCGAGGCGTTGTTGGTCACGTAGGCGACCGGGACATCCAGTGCGTCGAGCTCCCGGAGGGTCTCCACGGCGCCGTCGATAGCGTGCTCACCCGCGTAGACGACGCCATCCAGGTCGCACAGCAGGACGTCGTGCCCGTCGAAGAAGCGTGCAGCCACGGATCAGTCGCCCTGCGGGTCCCGGTCGGGGCGGGACGCAGAGTCCGGACGCTGTCCCGGATGATCGTCCGGCGCGTCCTCCCACGGCGCGGCACCCTCGGACGCGTCCTCGCGGGAATCCACGACGACGAGTCCCTCCTCCGCCAGGTCGTCAGCGACGGCGCGGTCCCTCCCGGGATGGTCATCATCGGGCTGGCCGTCCTCGGAGCCCGCGGCGGCCGGAGCGGGCGTGGCCGCATCGCCCTCCGTCTCCTCTCCGGTGCTCCCGGGTGGGACCAGGTCACGGGCCCGGGGACGACGCTCCGGTCGCACGTCCTCCTCCACCCCGAAGTCCACGATCTCCGGGTCCGAGAACTCTCCGATCCCGAGGGCCCGCTCCGCGACCCGCGCCTGGTGGCGCCAGTCCTTCGCCTCACCGCCTCGCCCGGCCTCCTCGAGGGCATCGGCATAGGCCCGGAACAGTCGGGGACTGAAGGAGAACCCGCGGTTCCGGTCGAGCTCGGGGACCTGCAACACCTTCAGTGCGGAATCGACGTCCCCGAGGTCGCGGTGGACGCCGGACAGCACCATGACGAGTTCCACGCGGACGGCGCGGTCGAGGGTTCCCAGGTCCACCTCGCCGGCCAGCTCCAGTGCCTTGGAATGACGACCGAGGGCACGTTCGCTGTCCACCATCTCGGGGAGGTGGGTGTGGTCACCGGTGATGCGGCGATAGGTCCGGAACTCGCGCAACGCCTCGGCATACTGCCCCGCGGCGTAGGCCGTCAGCCCGACGGCCTCGCGGACGCAGCCGAGTCGGCCGCCTCGGCGGCTGGCCGCCAGGGCGTGCTCGAACGACAACTGGGGATCGATCTCGAGCAGCCGGCCGGCCATGACCAGGTGCTTGGCCACCCAGGGACGATTGCGCTCGTCCAGCGAGTCGAGTTCCCGGCTGGTCGCGCGATCCAGCTCCCTGCCGGTGACGTCCTCGTCGATCTCCGGGGACTTGGCACGGTCGGGGCGGTTGGCACTGCGCAGGTCGCTGGGGTTGTGATCGGGCGCGCTGTCGCCCCGGTCGCGGAACCCGCGACGGTCCGGGCCGGCACCCCGGCCGCGATCCGCTCCGGGGCGCCCACCGCGCTGATCCTCCCGGAAGCGGTCGTATCCGTCCCGGTGATCACGACGGGGACGATCTCCCCGCTCGCCACGGTCGTCCCGCTGGTACCCACCCTCACGGCGAGGGCGATCACTCCGGTCACCCCGATCGTCTCGGCGGTAGCCACCGCCTGGATTGTCCCGGCGCGGACGAGGGCCCCGCTCACCGCGGTCATCCCGGCGGTAACCGCCCTCACGGTCGTCCCGACGCGGTCGTTCCCCACGCGCGCCCCGGTCGTCCCGCTGGTACCCACCCTCACGGCGCGGGCGATCCCCGCGGTCACCTCGGTCGTCCCGGCGGTAGCCACCCTCACGGTTGTCCCGGCCCGGGCGATCACCACGGTCACTCCGCTCGTCCCGGCGGTATCCGCTGTCCCGGGTGTCCCGGCGAGGACGATCCCCGCGCTCACCGCGGTCGTCCCGCTGGTACCCGCTCTCCCGCCGAGGCCGTTCCTGACGGCCCTCACGGTCGTCCCGACGGTACCCGCTGACGCTGCGGTCACCGGAGCGGGGCCGGTCCTCACGGCGCGGACCGTCCTCCCGACGGTAACCCCCGCCGTCAGACCGAGCGGGTCGCCCCTCGCCGGCATCACGACGAGCGGACGACGAGCCTCCGCGCTCGGAACCGTATCGACCGGAGTCCCGGCCCGTTCCGGCACGCCCAGACTGGCCGCGGGAGTCATAGGAACGGCGATCGTTCCGGGGGCCGCCGCGGGACCCCCGCCCGGTCTGTCCACCGGTCTGCTTCCGGTCGCGGCCGGCTGAACCGGGGCGTTCCTCGTTCTCAGACATCCAGGATCCTCTTTCCTTCAGGTGCGACCGCAACCCGGAATAGGGCAGGGCTGCCGATCGGCCACACCAGAGTAGCCGACATGGTTAAAGCAAGGAGGCCCCGCACATACAGTGCGGGGCCTCCCTTGAATGGTTGTCCGGCGGCGTCCTACTCTCCCACATCCTCCCGGATGCAGTACCATC
>ENA-UOUJ01000113-UOUJ01000113.1-activated-sludge-metagenome-genome-assembly--contig:-NODE-113-length-71467-cov-10.107573_pt1 | contig 71467 bp, 111 predicted proteins | sample MGYA00249839_ERZ747224 | MGnify/ENA primary metagenome ERZ747224 (study PRJEB28782, sample SAMN03220277) | activated sludge metagenome | biome: wastewater; feature: sewage sludge; material...
CCATATTTATCTAAATTAGTTTGTCTAATTTTATTTTTAATAATATCATTTTGAATAGGATATTCTACACCATATTTATCTAAATTAGTTTGTTTAATTTTTTCTTTAATATCATTATTTTGTCCTATATATTCAACACCATATTTATCTAAATTAGTTTGTATTCTTTTAATTTTACTACATTTTTTACAAGTGTAATAATTATATTTTTCTATATTTTGATTGTATTTACTATATGATATAAAATAATGCAATTTACATATACTACATTCACAATTTATTTTTTCATGTGAATTTTTAGAAACATAATTAAATGGAATATATGCATAATTATGTAGAGGTATACTTATTGTATTATTTGTAATGCGTTTATAATAAGACTGTGCACTACTGTTTTTAATATATACTTGTAAATGTTTATCTAAAATCATAATTTTTATTTAAATGTTTTTTATTATATATATATATTAAAATTTGTAAGTCAAAAAATTATGATAACACCAACATATAAACCATTAAAACAAAACGGAACAACACTATATGTATTTCCTTCAGTTTCAGAAGATAAGAATTTTGAAACACAAACAGAAAATTACCGTATGTATTTATCACATTTTGTATTGGTTAATTTTCCTAAACAAGTTATCGGTAAAACATTTGATATTGAAAACACATTTGAACAAAATGGTACATCAATAACTCCGGCATCATTTAAAGATCAATTAGTTGAATCATTACGTAATTATGTGGCAAATCACGAAACAGTAATACGTAATTCAAAAATCAATGCAACTGATTTCTATTACGATACATTCGAACCATATACAACAACAGAAAAGATATTTTGGAAGTGGTGTAAGTCATTAGGAATTATAGATTTAGAAACAGCTGATAATATAAATGAATACTTTGGAGCAGATACAAAATACAACAATAATGGACCAGTTGGTAACGTAGATTATTTCCGTGAATATTTATGGAAAGAACGTTCATCTACAGTTTATGATGTGGTAAATGTTGCATTATCTGTTCCAGGAACAACAATTCCATCAGTATTACCTGCTTTAACTGTTGGTACACAACATTGTACAATTCAATTCACAGCAAGTACAAAATTTGAACCGGGTGATTATTTATTATTGAATGTTGGTGGTATAGATGTAGCTCCAGGATATTCGGCATCACAATCATTATTAAAGGTTGTAGGTTTAGCAACAACAGTAACATTAAATGATACGGTGGTGGTAGAAGTAGATGCTGGTGTTTTAATTGCTGATTTTGGAACTATTGCTGATTTAGAGGCATATAATTCATACGAACGTTTTGTACAATTCATTTCAGAAATTACTGGAGTAAATAACGTACAATTACCGGATAAGGCTTATACAGAAACATTTGCATACATTTCACACCAACACGGACAAATTCCATATGCATTATGGAACACAAAGAATGATAACAATTACAAACCAAATTCATTATTTCCAATACTAGCATCTGAGATCCAAGCAGAGATCCAAGGTGGTGAAAATCCAAACAATCCGATATTAACGAATCCAACAAATTATCCAGGTGATATTTGGGGACATTTTGATACACCAAGTTTTGAATATGAAACACAAACTGGTAACGTAAATAAACGATATGGAAATTATTATGGTGTGAGTGCATTAAATAACATTTCACCTACATTACTATATCCAGACTTTGATGGAAGCATTACGGATGGTTTATGTTTAAATTTGAATATAAATGACTATGCACAACCAGTAAGTTATGTTTATCCGATTGAATCATTCAATGAATATTGTGCAACATCATTCAATAATGTTGCACCAAAAGATTTTGAATTCAATGCGGTATTATGGTATTACACAATTGAGGATGTTACTGGAAATAATGTACGTTCAGCAACAAATTTATATGGTGTTGAATTCCTTGATACACCTGAGAATGATGTATTATTTGCTAAAACAAAAATACCAAGTGTTAAGAAATTAGTGAGCAATGGTTACCAAGATGGAAATGCATACACATTTACAATTGATACAAACATTACAATTGATACTGATACACCTGTACCAACATTTGATCCTGATAAAGTTTATTCAATGTTTGGTATGGAATTATTTTATGAAGCATTGACACGATTAACATATTTCAATGATCAATTAACGTATTTTGTTAATTCAAATATGGCATTAACTCAGAAGGTTGACAATTTAACTGGATTGGTTTATAATCAACAATCATTGGAAAGTATTCGTGCAAGAATGAATAACTTAGAAGCATTATTAAATGTTTATTCAACATTACAAATAGGTGATTCTGATGCAATTGTGCCTTATTTAGACACATCTGTTAATCCGCCCGTTGTACGTTTAAATTCAGTAGATAAACAATATGGTTTTGTATATCAATACGATACAAAAGACATGTATACGGAGTTTACGAACTTAAGTTCATTAACACAGATAACACAAGTTGAAAAAATTGTACCGGTAGTGAATGGGAAAGACTTTTTAGTTGTGGTAAACAACAATGATAATTCTGTACCAACATTACCATATGATACAACAATAATGCAGGATAAATTATCATTAGTTATTGATAAAGATTTAAATTATAAACAGAAAATTGATTTAATTGTAATTCCTAAAATGAATGATGATATTATTTCTGGTACAAACCCAGTAAATCACCCGGTGAATGATAAGAAATTACAGTTGTATTTGAATTACAATGATGGTACAACTATTATTAAAGAAATGATTAAAGAACTTAGTTTACCTGTATTACAATATTACAATGGTGCAATGTATAAAGATGAGCCATATGTCGGTTTAAATACAATTCCAGCATGGAAAGTACGTAATGTTTATTACAGTAAAGCCAATACAAATGACCGAGTATTTTCATTTATTGTTGAGGATGATTTAATTAATAAAGTTACACCTGGATCTGATTCTTATGTGGAACAATTATCACGTATTTTCATTGATAATTTCATGTTAGAAGACAACCCAGTTGCACCAGGTAACGTATTTAAAGACTTGAGTTCACAGTTTGAAGTTTATAACTCATTATTATATTCAAATCCATCTTATGTGCGTTCTGAAATTATTGATGTTGAGATAGTTAACCCAGGAACTGGATATACACCGGGTGTTGTTATGGTAACAGAAACATACAACGGTCCATATCCATATACGGTTGATATTGAAATTGAAGCAGATTTATCTGGTAATTTAATTAGAGCCGAATTAGTGAATACAAACGGATTAACAACAAATGATTTAATTTCAAACCCTGTAACAATTACAACAGCAGGTAACGGTGATGCGACGGTAAATTTAATTATCAAACAAGTAACACGAGTTAATATTGCATTGAACATAAATGTTGACCCGGTATTAAACACATTTTTAACTAATTATGATACAGCTACAAACGTTGCAGCTTTACCATTAAATACGTATGTAAACATTGATAAATATTTGAAAATCAGTCCAATATTAACATTCTTAAAAGGATATAAAATATCTATTGTGAGAACAAGTGATATAGCTGATTTACCAATTAACTTTATTGATCAGCGATACAATATAAAAATTGATAGATTATAATTATGAATGAAATTGTATTAGCATTTGAGGATGTAATTAAGAAATACAACGTACAGTTTTTTGATAAGGTATGGGAAAAGAATAAGTCATCGTGGAAGTTGATTTACAATATCAATGGATTGAATGATGGTTCTAAATTTTATCCTAATTTAAAGATTATATTTTGGTTGGATTCGGTTAAAGAAGAATTGACAGATAATGTTGTATCTTACTTATATTCATTGGATTGTGATTACAAATCGATGTCATTAGATAGAGATATTGCAGACATATTTAATACAATTTTGGAATTTGTTGGAGATGAAAAAACAAATAAAGAATTGGTTGAATTGATTTTAAATGGTACGGATAAATTTAATGAGATTTTGAAGAAAGAAAACATAGATGATTTTGTTCAGAATTTGAAGTTTATTCCTTCGGGAAATAAATCATGTATCGATACTTTTTATGCGTTTGAATTAGAAACAAATAAAGAAAAATATGGATTCTTGCTAAAGTGTTTACCAGATAATGTTTGGGCACTTTCAGTTGCTGATGAAGAAACAAAAATACAAATGAAAGACATATACAAAAAAATAATTGAAATAATATATGCAACTAAGTGAAATTACATTTAAAAAGTTATATCAACAGATCACATATAACTTAAAGAAACAATACAATCGAGCAGATAGTGTGTTTACTCTAGCATCTCCGTTTGGTCAGTTATTATCTGTTACAACACAATTATTTCAATTGAATATGTTACAGGTTCAAAACGTTCAAAAGTCATTTGATTTAAATGATCCAATGAACAACAATGAAAAAACAATAAGAGCATTAGCAAAAATTGGTCAATACAATCCATGTAGAGGACAAGCAGCATCTGGGAGTATTAAATTAATGTTGAAACCAGGAACATCTATTAATGATGAGATCCCGGGTGGTAAAGTTGTGTTCCGTAACAAACAAAAATTAAAGAATCAAAAGAATAATTTAGAATACTTACTTGATTTAAACCAGGAAGAATTAACTTTTACATTATCAAATACAACACCAATTGTTTTGAATGTGATTCAAGGCGCTTGGAAATCAATAACATTTACTGGTTCCGGCGATAAAAATCAATCATTTGTTGTTCCGGCGGTGAATGGTAAAGAAATTGATAACTATAAGTTCAAATTGTATGTTGATTCAGAATTATGGACACCAAAGAAACATAAATTTGATATGTTATCAGATGAAAAAGCATATGTGCCTTATACATCTTTTTCGGGTGGTGTTGATTTATTGTTTGGTAATGGTAGTGAAGGTAAAATTCCAGGATTGGGTTCAATCATTACATTTGAATATTTGGTTACAGAAGGTCAAGAAGGAAATTTAATTGATCCACAATTGAATGAATTCAAATTTACAGATTTACCAAAATCATATTATGGCGATGATGTTGATACAGATCAGTTCTTTGATATTGATAATGAAACAGAAATAACATTTGGTGGTAATGGTGATAGTACAACATATTTAAAAAGTATTATGCCTTATGTTAGTTCTAACTTTGTTTTAGCCGGTCCAGACCAATATAAATTCTTTTTACAACGATTAGGATTATTCTCATTAATTGATGTGTATACAAGCAAAAGAAACAATACAAATTTAGTTGTAGATATTTATAATTTAGCAAAGAAAAACACAGACCTTTTAAATACAATTGCAACAACAGATAATACATCAACATTAAAACAGATGGTAGAATCGAATTTAAGCGAGATTAGACTACTTAGAAAGAGTTTATTAACTGAGGGTGGAGATAATCTTGTAAATATCTTTTTAATTCCTGATATACGAGTTTTTTATGGTAAAGATAAAGACACAAATTATTTCAATTTGGATGTACAAAACTTTTTATTAGATAGTGAAGAAAAACAACGAATATTGAATTACTTATCTAATGAAGGATTACAGATCATTACAAATGAAGTGAAGGTTGTTGATGCAGTAATTAGAAAGTATGCAATCAATATAACATTACGTATTTATGATGATGCTGTTGAAAACAATTTAATCAATGAAATCACAAATGAGATCTCAGAATATTTTATTGCTCAAATGCGTCGTGATCGTATACCGCCATCAGACATAGTACGTATCATTGATGGTATAGATGGTATTGATTCGGTTACGGTTGAATTTATTTCAGAATTGAATGAAAACTACCACAAAGAGTTTTTAATTAAAGCACAGGAATTCTATATCAAAAACGGAAGACAACCAGAATACAATGAAATAATCATGAGTGATGGTAAAACATATGACAGTGAAAATGCTATTGGATTGGATCCTATATTGGGAGACATTTTAATTGAGAAAGAAGAATTACCGATTATTCGTGGTGGTTTTACTGATAGATATAATAATTTCTATAACATGCAACCAGGTAATGGCTTATTTTCACCAATAAACATATTGATTCTTCCTGAAAAAACAAGAAGAAAAAAACTATAAAAAAAGCGACTTAATAAGTCGCTTTTTTATTTGGATATTTTTTCATAATACGTTGTACAATCTCTTCAAAAGATGTATTACATGTATTTGGAAACGGAACTTCACACAATCGTTTATCTTTATCTACAAGACTTTCAAGAGTACATTCATTGTTACGGATCATTTGTGCATGTTTTTCACATGGGACAAATCCTGTATTATTTGAAACATCAAAACGTGATGCATTATCTGGTGTTCCGAAATTAGCTACAAATGAATTGATGCAACAACTTGGATAACCAAAGAAAATTCCATGTAATACAAGATCTGGACGCTCGTTTAATAAATCTTTATTTAACATATTAATTCATTTTATTGTTATTACTAATTACAATAGCATTTTGATATTCTTTTTCAAGTTGGTCTTGTGTTTCTTTGGATAGTTCACCACCAATAATTGACACAGTACCCATGACATTTTCATATCCCATTGCCCAATGTATTTTTGCATTGGTATTAGATAAAATACGAACGTATTCGAGAGTAGATCCTACTTCATTTGTACCGCGAACTGGTTTGAATAAAGTATATGTTGTTTTTATTTCGATTGTTTTCATAAAACAAATATAATAAAAATAATTGAAAGAAGCACAAAAATAATATATAAAAATTATGAACATTATTGAAGAGAATAGTCAAATACCTGAAATGTATACGTTAAGACATAAACATGACACTGAGTCAGGTGATGAAGGATTTAACTATTCTGAAAAATTATTAGAGCGTACAGTATCTCCTGTACTATATAATAATGATAACAATGTTTTGTTTTTAGAAAAATTTAATAACATGTTAGTAACGATGTATGAATACGTGTTACCTGTTAGAAACATCTTTTTCTATTCACACAATAAATATTATAATAAGCATGGAAAATAATATAGAATTAACTGGGAAAGTTGCAAGGTTTCCTAAAAATACAAAAGCAGTAAAAGCATTACAATTTTTGGAATCTGTTAAAGTGAATCCTAATAAGTTGTGGTATATTGTAATTGAAGATCAGGGCACAGATTTAAAGATGGTTAAATACAATCGTTCTAAAGGTGTTAATTTATTAGAATATACAGAGCAATTAAAGAATTATTATATTGAAAAATATAAAAATGAACCAGTTGTTTTAGAGATGTTAAACAATATTATTGTTGAAGGTGAGAATGATTTTTCGGTTATTAAAAACATTCCTTTAATATTATTAGAGAATGGACAAACATTAATTTCAAAAATAACTACAGACTTAATAAAATTACTGGCAGACTAATTAATGGAGAATTTAAAACCGCTTAATTTCTTTCTTGTATTGTGTAAAACAAGAAAGAAAATAGAAAAATATATGAAAATCAATAAGGTCCGAAACAAATACATCATTGATATTAAAAAGATGATGGATGAAGAAGATATGACATCAGAACAAGCGGCAAATTCCGATCTGTTTAAAATATTGATTTTAAAGAAATTTAATCTAGCAAAAGAGAAAAAGAAAGACATTTATTATATTCCTAATTTAAATTCAACAAAGAAATATGATAAATTATTCAATATCAAAGATTTATTATCAACAACACATAATTTTAACTTGTTGTATTTTTATGAAGATTTTGAAAAAGGACAACAACCTACTGAAATCTTAGATAAAATATCAGAATTTGATTTAACACAAATATTAAAAGATTATTAATCAGGGTTAACAACTTAAATAATATATAATTAAAATCTTATGTATTATTTCAATGGATAGAAGTCTTAAATTTTTTACTGATATTGTAATACAGCCAAAAAATCGGGATCCAAAAACTGGAGCACCGACAACAACGCATACAGTACAAACAAACACAAGTGTTTATGATCCTAAAGATCCTTTAGGACAACCTATTCGTGTAGAACAAAATACAATTAATTATACTGTAGTTCAATCATTACAAGCAGATGGGACATTTGTAAACTATTTAGGTAATTCAAAAACAAATAATTATGATGCATTTGTAAATAATGCTGAAAATGAAAGCGATTTGAGTGAAAGCGATTTAATTAAATGGTCACAAAAAATACCGTCAGTTGCTTTAAAACCAAGTCATTTAATATATTTAAAAGATTTTAGAACATATCCTACAAACAGATTAATGGTATTACGTCGTTTTGATGGGCCTGTTGGTCATGATTTATTTAAAATGAAATCAAAACCAAAACGTACAATGGTAACATATTATTCATTGGAAGAACCACCTGTTAATATTACATTTAATGAAAAATGGAAACAGTTTGATGGTAGTTTCATGGATGTATTGCAAAACGTAATCGGGATCAAGTTTGATACAATCCCAGGTATTAAAAATGTTGTTGCTGCTGCTTCTGGTTCAAACTTAGCACAGGAATTAATGCACAGAATTGGTCAGAAATTAGGATTTATATCAGAAGGTGGAATGCCGTATGGTGATCCAGACATTATTTATGATGCTGCAATTCGTGATGTTTCTGGTGAAGATGTGAATTCTGGTTTAGATTCTGTAATCGATGTAACATTTGAATCAACATATTCTTTCAAAGAAATCAATGGTGTTGATGCACGATTTGCAATGCTTGATATTATTGCTACTGCTATTGATATGGGTACAAGTCCTGAACGTTTTTACATTACAGGAAAAGCATCTGGAATATTACGTAAATTGATGTCAGACATGGCAAATGGTAATGTTGGTGGATTGTTTAATGATATTTTATCTGCAATAAAAGATATTGTAAATGAATTAATTACAAAAGTTACAGAAACAGTAAATACAGTTGTGGACGCTGCAAAACAAGGTGGTGCAGATGCAGCATTACAAGCAATTTTAGGACAATTAGAAGGTTTTGCTAGTGATATATTAAAACAACGTTATTCAAGATATAAATGGCAATTACGTGGTGCTGTTGGTGCATTATCTGGTGTTCATACTGCACCATGGCATGTAACAATAGGAAATCCAAAAACACCATGGTTCAGTTGCGGAAACATGGTTGTAGAAAGTGTTGAATTAGTTCCTGGTGGTGAAATGACATATAATGATATGTTTTCAGAACTTACAGTTAAGATAAAATTACGTTCTGGTCGTGCAATGGGTTCACGTGATTTAACATCATTATTCAATATGGGTAAAGGACGAATCTATGATACTCCAGATAAAATACAAAAATTAAAAGTGGCAGATGGAACAAACATTACAGTTGCTGGATCACCAACAAGTGTTGATGGAAAAAATTTAACACAGGAACAAACAGCTGGAATACCTGTTCCAGTTGACACTGATAATCAAAACAATTTAAATAATACAACATCATTTGGTCTTAATAATACAGATATTGATAACAATTTAAATCCAAAAACAGTATAATAAGTATATGAATATTAAGAGTTTAAATAATTTACAAAAAGACGGACAAGCATTTAATTTGTGTGTTCAGGTTCTAATTAATGGTAAATCATACAGTGTGTATAATTTTCCATGTGAGGACAAACATTCTATGCGTATAGATTTAGTATGTTTTGATATTTATCAGTCTACTGATAATATAGATATATTAACAAATATAAATGGAATAATAAACCCATTATCAATTAAATCTGGTGATGTTTTGTATTATGTTGATCAAGATGATATTGAGGATGTACGTTCAGACGAGGCTGTTTTTACGGCTATTTTAAATTCTGTTAAGTCTGCAAACAAAGGTAAAGAAATGAAGCAGGATAAAAACAGACAGAAAGATGTAAATAAACGTAATGAAACAGAAAAAGCTAAATCATATGTTCCACCAAATATTGTTGAAACATCAAACGTTGAAACAAATAATGGTAAAATAATATTGCGTCCTAATTTCTAATGATAAAACAAAAATTTAAACCAAATAAAGACATTTTAAAATTAAAAGATGTTGAAATAGATGTATCTGCACAATCGCCTGATTATGCTGAGCAAACACTTACAGTTAGTACATTACTACCTCGTGTTTTTTATTATGGTATTGAATTACCAGCACAAAACATAAGAAAACTTACTATTGATTCAAATAAGTTTTTACCTATATGTTATATTCAATTTGAAGATACATTTGCAATGTTACATGATATTGGTTTTCCAACAGATAATGCTAAATTAACTGTTATTTTACCATCAAATCATTCAGCATTAGCAAACATTTTTATGGAATTTAAAATAACTAATTTTAATGTGGAATTGTTACGTGGATCAAGTGCTAAAAAGATTCACATGTGGGGAACATGTAATATTGAAAACATGTTAATTAAAGAGTACAAATCATATAAAGATACAACAAGTTATGATATTATGTACAAAAATGCACAAGAAATTGGATTGGGTTTTATGAGTAATGTTGATTCGTCTAACGATAAAATGACCTGGATCAATCCTGGATTACATAATTATGTGTTTTTACAAGATACAATCAATAAAGGTTGGATTGGTGAGTCAAGTTATGTTTGGGGGTTTGTTGATTTGTTTTATAATTTAAATTTTGTTGATGTTGAAAAATCATTAAACCAAGACATTAATGAAATCGTTTGGGTTCCATCAAATATTATGGATAATACTGAGACATTACAAACAGAAACAAAAACTATAGGTCCAATATTAACAAATGAGGCATCTGCTCGTAGTAGTAATACATATTTTTCTGGTGAAAAGATTATTAATCAGTCTACTGACATATCATTAAAACGTGGGTATTTAAGAAATGTACATTACTATGATATTGATGGTAACTGGGATGATAAAGCTGGATCATACAAACAATATCAACTTGATACCATTACATCACAGGGAACCGGAGGAACAACAATTTATTTAAAAGGTGAGCCGGGTGATACAGATTTTTACGGCAAAAATAAAACGTATCACTACATGGGATTATTAGATACAAAAAACATGCACCCAGACTATTTATGGGCATGTATACAGAATGAAGAAAATTTATATGATCTACAGAAAATAAACATGGTAATCACATTACCGGTACCAAATTTCAATATCAAAAGATTTGAAAAGATCCGATTATTGTTTACAAATAATAATGTGAGTATTGCTGCTAATCAACGTAATGTAAAATTAAATGGAGAATGGTTGGTAACTGGTGTAACATACGAGTGGAATGGATCTGCATTTTACCAATACGTTTATATTGTAAAACGTGAATTAACTGTTGGTGAATTGTAATAAAATAGATATATAATTTTATGAAAGATTTATATAATCCAGTAAAAGACCCAAACTCTTTTTACGATCCTACATTAAATGATCCTAATGCACAACCTACTGAAACTGAAGCAGTACAGCAATTGGGAGATAGTAAAAAATTTGAAGATAATGCATATTCTTCATTAAGAACACTGGTTGATGGTAATCAGGATGTATTTAGATATGGATTACATAAATACACAGATTCGGCATTTGAAGATCCTACATATTTAGGATTCACTATTGAATTGGATGAAACATCATCATTATTTACAGATGTTTTACCATTTCTTGAAAAATACAGTTCAACAAGAGCTGAAATGCAAGCACGTATTCCAATTTATAAAGAATTCGTATCAAAAGTTAGACAGATTTTTAATTCACAAGAATCAATTCGAGAAGATAGTGATAAAAGTGTTTTTATAAAACAACATTACATTAATTCTATAGCAGGCCTTGATAATTTAACAAAAAAATTCAATAAATGGAGAGAAGATAAGTTAACTATCCAATTACATGAGGATATTGCATTGTTTTCGTCTTATCTGGCGCATCTTTACAATAATTTAGTATATAGCTATGAGAATGGTCGAATGATTATCCCAGAGAACCTTTTAAAGTTCAAATTGTATATTAAGTTTTCTGAAGTTAGAAACTTAACTTCTATATCTTCTATTGTGAATTCACAATCTACAACATATGATAAACAATTATCAGAAGCATTGAAGAATAATATTACATGTATTGTATACAAATTATTTGATTGTGAATTCAGTTTTTTTGAATCAAAACCATTTGATGATACAGTTGCACAAGCCGGGATCGACACACCAAACGTTCCACATTCAAACTTAACTTTAGATATATTTTTTAAATCTGTATCAAGACAGATTTATAATCCATTGATAAAAAATGCATTAGCAATGAATGATAATAAAGTAACGTTAGATGTAATTTTAGTTGGAAAGTCTGGTGATGCAAATACAAACGGTCAGGTAACGAATGAATCAGGAACATCTGTTGGACCGGATGGACAACCGTATCAAAAACAAGAGGTTGGTGCGGTATCTAAATTTCAAATGGAAGCATTTACACACCAAGCATCAAAAAAACCGTCATCTATGAGAACGTATGATATTGAATCAGGTATTGGTGAAGCACCAACAGAACCAAATGATTTAAATACAAGAAACGCAATGATAAATGATATGAAAGCATTTAATGCTGATAATGCACCATTAAAGGTAGATGATCAGTTTATGCCGGACACTGAAGATTTTAGGAATGCAGCAAGTCCAAATACATTATTAGAAGATCCATTAGGTGCTTTAAACAATTTAACTAATAAAATTAAAGGTAAAGTCAATAGTACATTACAAGATCAAAAAAGAAAAGCTAATAATTATATTAAACAAAGACGAAATCAGCTTGTAAGACAATTTATAAGTGATGTAGAACAAAGTGTGGGATTGAAAAAAATTGTACCGGATAACGTTTATACCAACCAGGATTATTTTAAAAATGCGTTGGAACAAATAAAAAGTGATATAGGTTATACTGTTGGTGATGAGCTAATTAGTTTAATAACAAGTAATACTAAAGATATTATTAAATAACATGACAGAATTTGAAAATACATTAAAAAACAGTGAGTTTATTGGTATTGTAGAGGATAATAAAGATCCGGACAAAAAACAACGTGTTCGAATCAGAATTCCTTATTTACATGGTGATGTAAGTGCAATACCTACTGATGCAATTCCATGGGCACAACCAATTAGAGATAATAATGGTTTGTCTTTTAGTGTACCGGATTTAAATAAAATTGTAATGGTTACGTTTCCGACAGGTAATCAATATTTTCCTGTTTATCGTAATGCAGTTCATTTAAATGTTAATTTACAAAAAAAGATAGAACAGTATTCAGATACTGATTATACTAGTTTTGTTGCATTGATTTATAATCATAACACACAAGTGTATATGAATAATGCAGAAGGATTAAAATTGTATCATAAATTTAACGGTATTAATATCACAGAAGATTCAATAATACATGAATTAAAAGATAATGGTGCTACAATGTTTCTTGGTGATAAAACAGGTAATCAAGAATTAGTGTTAGGGACTAATTTTTTTAAGTGGTTAGATTCTTTTACGAATGTAATGATGAATGCGTATTTAACATCATCACCAGGATCTCCGGCAGTTGCCACACCACAATTATTAGATGTTTTAGCTCAATATAGAGGATTAAGAAGTACATTTGTATCTAAACATATTTACGCTACAGATAATAATCAAATACGATCAAAGGATTTTGATGTTGAAGGTCAAATTGGTGATAATATAGAAGTATCTATAAGTAATTCTAAAACATTAAATGTAGAAAATAGTGAATTAAATACTAATGAAACAAATGATAAGTTTTTAAAAACACAAAAAGAAGAAATTAATTATAAACCAAAAGATTATACAACAGATCCAACACTTGAAGAACGTGTAGAATTTGTGCGTCCGATTGTACAAGAAATTCCAATAGAACAAATACCAGAAGATGGCGAAGTACAAGATTCATGGGATGAACCAGAATATGTTGATGAATATGAAGAATATGACGATTATTATGATTTTTATAATGATGATGAAGCAGATTTATTTGAATCAATAGATGAAGAATATGGTGATTCAGGTAGTTCTTCAAATATGTCATCAAATGATATAGAAATTGCTAATACTGTGGTATCTAATCCAGCAACAGGTAATAAGAAAAAAGATGTAGAATTAATGGTAAAATTCTTAAAATCAAGAAGTTATACCGTATATGAAACACCATATGTTTTAAATATTGTCGGTATTCGTAATCAATTAAAAGATAAAGGTGCTGTTACAAATAAGTTTGATGACTACATTTGGGTGTTTTTTAAAAATGATAAAGGACAGTGGGAATTATATATTTATAATGTAACAACAACACCTGGATTTATACCAAAAACAACCAAAATACCATCTGGTGTTGCAATGATGGTATATGGTCAATACATTGATACATATACCATCGGTTATCATAGAGGTAGAGACGGTAAAAAACAAGAAAAAAGAAAAGACGGAACTTTACGTACACCAAAAGCACATCCATGTTTAAGAAACGCTCTTACAAATTTTGTTAGAAACCCTGGAGGTGGGAATAAATATATTACACGTGATGAGATTAAAAAGAAATGGAGTACAGTAGTTAAAAATGTTGCAATTGGATTAAATATACATAGATCTGGCGATTCTGGTGTAACTACTAATGTATATAACTATTCAGAAGGATGTCAAGTATTTGCTGCATACAATCAACATGTTGAATTTATGTCATTGTGTAATCAACAAAAAACTAAAGCAAATAAATCAAAGTTTACATATACTTTAATAGCACAAGCAGATTTTGAAGAATTTAAAAAATATCAAAAATAAATATTTTAAAACATTTTTATAATAATATAATATGGATAGTAATACACTTAAAGAAACATTAAAAATATTTACTGAATTATCAAGAGTATATTCAGTTGTTCAATTGGAAGCATTAACACGTTTTAATTACATAAATTATCAAAAGAATATAAATGAATTACAAGAAGAAAATGATGATTTAGAAGATATAATATCAAGTCAAAATCAAGAAATTGGTGAGTTACAAGACGAGTTAAGAATTATAAAAGAAAATTCATTACCATATGCTGAAAACTTTTATGATTTACAAAAGATGGAAATTATAAAAGAGTTATATGATAACTGTAGTTTAATTGAATTAGAACGAATCAGGGATTTTATAAAATAAAAAAGACAACCAATTTGGTTGCCTTTTCTTTTTCTTTTTTGATGATTATGCGGTAATCATTTCACGAAATGCTTTGATTGCAGTCATCAAATCTTTGAAAGATTTACGTGTGCGAACCACACCCTCAGCAGTTTGTTGTACAATTACCATTGCAATTGCAGTTCCACCATTGCGATTCAAACGAACTGTTTTGTCACCCAAATCCATCTTGAAGTTATCAAGATTCAATGCTTTTGAATGCAAAGTACGAACAGCCAACTCAGGAGTTATCACTTCACCTTTTGCAATTGCTTTTTGGCGAGCACGACAACGACGAGATGCTTCTTTTTTCATTTCACGTACTTCTGCTGAATGTTTGAAAGTTGTTTTCATAATTTTTTGTTTTTTAAATGTTTTTAATTATTAATTGAACAATACAAAGATAGTAAAATATTTTAATTTACCGCAATTTAAAATGCTAATTTTTAAATTAATTCATATTTTTTACAATCAAAATAAATATCACACATGTTCGCAATTTTATTTTGACGACCATTTTTCAACCATGACCATTCATATGAAAATGAACCAATAATTTTATTTGTTTCAATAATTTGTGGTTCATCATTTAAATACCCAATAACAACTTTAATTGGTTGATCAAATAAAATTGTTGCATCATCTGAAAATTTAGAATCACGAACAATTTTCACGTAACCATTATTAAATTTCAATTTAGATTTACCAGCCCAGTTTAAATATGCTGAAGCACCTTCGTTATCAATTTTGTTTGCTAAACGAGTATAATAACCAACTCTAGGAAAAGTTCCATCTTCATCGTCAGAAAAAGTATCAAAACACATAAATGAACCATGTTCATATTGATTGATTTTTGTAATAGGCTCAAATATTGCTTGCTCTTCTACAATTTGCCAAAGTGAATTTTCTAAAGTCATAATTTCTTATTTTTAATTGAACAATACAAAGATAATAAAATATTTCAAATAAAAAAATTTTACCGCAATTTTTTTATAATAAAAAAGAGGAAACTTTAAGTTTCCTCTTTTTTATTGTTTAGTTATTCTTACATTGTAGGGTCGTTCGACTCATAATCAGTAACTACATCTTTTTTGTATTTTGCAAAGAATGAGTTAGTAAGAATAGTTGTATTTTCTTTATACACATTTGCAGGTTCAGGTAATAATTCATTTCCATTAAATGTCATAGAACCATTGTATGTATTTATATTGATTGCATTAACTGCATTATCAAATGATGCCTCAACATAAAAACGACCCAAAGAACCAACAACTGTTTGTCGAGAATAATTAACATTGATAATGTAAGTGAAATAATTATGGTCTCCAATATTTGTTGTTGTAGGAGTTATTGTACTCAACTCAACAATTGTATCTGCCTCGATGTCATTGTAACGATACAATGCAACTTCGCCATTCACTGGAGCACTTGTGTACAACTTAACAGTTACCACATCTGAAGAACCAGTTACACGACCTGATTTCGTAACCTCATCTGAAGGTGGAAATGTGTTAGGTTCTGTTACTTGTGGAAAAGTGTTTGGTTTTATAACTTCTTTGTTACAAGATACAAACCCTAAAGCGATAATAGTAATAAATAAAAAACGCATAATCATATAATTTTTAATTGAACAATACAAAGATAGCAGTATTTTTGACATAAAAAAATTTTGCTGCAATTTTTTTTTATTTTTTTTCGTTTTTATAATAAACAAATGTTCAAATAGCTTATAAAATATAGGTTGCGGATAATCGTAATAAATAAAAAAATTATTTTAAAAGATGAAGTTTGATTATAATGATATTAATTTAATTCCTAAGAAATGTGTGGTAGAATCTAGATCTGAATGTGATACAAGTGTACAATTTGGACCGCACCGATTTAATTTACCGGTTGTTCCTGCAAATATGAGTTCAGTATTAAATATAGAGGTTGCAAAAAAATTAGCAAAGAATGGATATTTCTATATTTTACATCGATTTTTATCAGACCATGAAATTAAATTCTTTGTATATTGTATGAATAAAGATAATTTAATTTCTTCAATATCGGTTGGTGTAAAAGAAAGAGATTATCAATTAATCAGAGATATTAAATCATCGGACTATAAAATTGATTACATTACAATCGATATTGCACATGGACATGCAGACAGTGTTAAAAATATGATTGAGTTCATTAAACAAGAAGCACCAGAAGCATTTATTATTGCAGGTAATGTATCAACAACAGAAGCGGTTGCAGATTTACAACGATGGGGAGCTGATGCTATTAAAGTTGGTATTGCACCAGGCTGTTTTGCAGCAGGTACAAGAATATTAATGGCTAATGGATTTTATAAAAACATTGAAGATATAGAACCAGGTGAATATATTATAAATAAAGAAGGTAAATCTGTAAAAGTTAAAAACTCGTTTTCAACTGGATATAGAGATGTTGTAAAATATAGAACTAATACTGGAATTGGATTTACAACATGTACAGCAGATCATAGACATTTTATAGGTGATTTGTCTACAAATAATTGTATAGAATCAACAGGTTATGCAAAAGTTTTAGATAAAATGTCTAAAACAGTACCAAAACAATCTAAATATAAATGGAAAGAAATTGAAAATTGTAATAAAAATAATTCAGTTTTATTATTACCAAAAAACATTGATTTTAAATTAAAAAAAGAATTTTCTATACCATTATATAAAAAAGATATTAATTATGTAACATTAGCTAATAATTATGATTTAGGATATATTTTTGGAACATTTTTAGGTGATGGTAATGCAAAAATTGATTTAAGAAAATCTGGGTCTGTTAATTCAGCATATATTACATGGAGTTTTGGTAAACATGAAATAGATATAGTTAATAAATTAAATAATGCACTATTTAATATTTTTAATAAAGAAGGTGTTATAAAAGAGAAAAAAAATATGTTAATAGTTAAATTTTATGATAAACCATTTACAGAATTTATATCACAATTTAGTAAAAGAACAGATAAGCATTTACCTGAAAATTTATTGGTTGATGATAAAAAATATTTACAAGGTATATTTGATGGATTAATAGATTCAGATGGTCATACAAATAAAACAAGATTACGTTTTGATAATACATCAAAACAATTAATCGAATTATTTAATGTATTATCATATATTTTATATAAACATTTTCCAAATAATAATGAAAGAATTGCATCTAGTGGATTTGACGATTGTAATTTAGATAATTGTTCACAAGCATATCGTACAACATTATTACAACGTCCTGAATATAGAATGACAAATGATTATCAAGTTGTTAAAATATTAGAAGAAACTGATGATATTATAGATCATGTTGAAACTTTTGATTTAGAGATTGATGATGAAACTCATTCATTTATTGCAAATAATGTTATTGTACATAATTCAGCATGTACTACCGCGTTTATGACTGGTTTCGGATCTAGAAATTGTCAAGGATCAACAGTTTATGAATGTGCACAACGAGCAAACATTCCAATTATTGCAGATGGTGGAATTGTATATCCAGCAGACATTGCTAAAGCTGTTGTATTAGGTGCAACAATGGTTATGTGTGGAAGTTTAGTATCGGGTTGTTCGGACTCACCAGGTGAATTAAAATTTATAAATAATGAATATGTTAAGGAATATTGGGGAAGTGCATCACAACACGAATCTGGTAAGTCTAATCGTATTGAAGGTACAATGAAATTAGTACCATATAAAAACAAAACAGTATTGGAACAAATGCATTATTTAAAAGAATGTTTACAATCAGCAATATCTTATGGTGGTGGTAAAACATTAGAAGCATTATCATATGTTCAATGGAAATAAAAAAAGGTGAGTTAAAACTCACCTTTTTCTTTATAAAATATTATCCAATTCATACATAGGAACAATATCTACACGTTCGTAAACGTATTTGATTTCATTTGATTTCAATTGCTTCATCAAAATCTAATTGTGTATCATGCAGTATTTTATAGTTTACAACAACTGCATATTTTTCTGTGCCCATGGTCCTTTTGTATCGTTTGCTAGTTTTAGATAAATGCTTTCCCATTCATCTTTTAATTTTTTTTCTTTAGCTTTTGTTTTAGCAATTTCTTGTTTGATTTTAATTTCTTTTGCCCACATTTTTTCAGTGATTTGTCCTTCTTTACTATCTAGTTTTAAGAAAGAACAAATGAACCGTGTAGCATAAGTTATTTCAGGATGCCAACCACCGTATAAATATACACCATATTTATTCCAGTATTCAAAGTTTGAATTATTTAATGAATTATCATATTTAATGAATAATTCTACATCAGATAAATTAGAAAGATATTCATAATCATGTTGTTCAACCCAACGTTCTATTTTTTCATATGCAAGACTATAATCAATACCAATTCTATGAATTGTTAGAATTTCTGGTTTTGTATAATCCGATTTATCTTTGTTATTAACACAAAATGCTCCAGAATCCCAACCGTTTTTATTTGGGTATTTTAATTCGTATACATTTAAAACAACCTCATCACCAATATTAAATGGTAATTGTTTAAGTTCATTTTTTGTTAGATTGATATTTGGTTTAGCAAAAGCAAATTCTTTTTCAGATATTTCTTTAACTTTTTCAGATAATCTTGAAATAATATCGTATTTTAGTTTATCTAATGCTTTATAATCTACAGGTGTTGTTGCCTGTAATTCATTCTTTGTAGATTTAAAAAATTTAAACATATACTATATTTTATTGTACAAATATAGTAAAAATTTTTATATAAAAACAAAAATTATGAAAAAAGAAGTAACATATAAAGGAATGGGTTTAGGCACAATTTTATTTATCATCTTTTTGGTATTAAAATTGGCAGAGATCGGAACAGTTGCAACATGGTCATGGTGGTGGGTAACAGCTCCATTGTGGATTCCATTTGCATTTGGAGTATCTATATTTTTAATTATGTTTATTGTCGGTGTTTTTATCGCCATGAAACGTTAAAAATAAATATTAAAAAATAAAAAGAGGATCCAATTGGATCCTCTTTTTTATGCACCTTTAATTGTTTCTGGCATTAAATCGTTGTCTTCAAATAATTCAAATCTTGTTACAATGTCAATTAATAATTGTTCACGAACAATATCTTCTTTCATGAAGTGGAAACGTTGATAACTCGGTAAGCCTTCTAAAATACTGTGTAATGTTTCGATCGCTACGAATTTTTTATTGATGTCATTTTGTTTTGTATCACCCATAAAAATCATTGTAGATCCTCTACCAAGACGTGTGATAATAGACTTAAGTGCTTTAATATCAAAGTTTTGGAACTCATCAATAATGATATAAGCATCTTTGATTGTACGACCTCTTAAGAACTGAGCTGGTTTGAATTCAATAATTTTCTCAGTCCATAAATGTTTGAAGTCTTTAGTAGTTAAAATATCATCAAACGCATCTAAGAATGATTCAATGTACACTTGCATTTTTTCATCTAATGTTCCTGGTAATGCACCAAGATCTTTTGTCCCAGACAATACTTCTGTTGGTTTAGATAAAATAATTTTTTTACATTTCCCAGACATAAATGCTTGTATTGCGGCATATAATGCTAAGAATGTATTATGTGTAACAATATAGTCATCAGTAATATATAAATGATTTTCATCTTCGACCATAATACATTGAGCATGGTCAATATAAACAGGAACTATTGATGCAATATATCTAACCGGTTTATATTTTGTTTTAGATATAATTTTATCTAATTTACGTTGTAAAGTAAAACAAATTTTTTCTATTTCTTCTGGTAAACGTATAGAAATAATATAATGCGGTAATCCTTCATATTTTTTATTATTATATTTATAATTGGTTTTTTGTATTGAATATGAACAAATACCTCCTAAACTTTGTATTAATTTTATAAAATCATTTTTTAATGATTCCGATGATGTACTATATGCTATAGTGTGTTTTGAAACATAACCATCAGTGTCCATCAACCCTTGTAATAATGATATACGTTGTTCAATTGAACCAAATAAATATTCTTCAGGTATAAATTTGTTATGAGACTTTGTATTTAATAAATTTAATTTGTTTAAATATGTTTTAAATATATTTTCTTTATTATTATTTTCAAATTTAACAATAGCACACTCAACAAAATCATCTTTTTTATTTCTAATTGCCAATTTATAACCGTTTAAAAATAATTTATTATTAATTTTTTCATATAAAAAAGTATCATTTGTTGAAAATCCTATATAATTTCCTAAATGTCCATCACCAATTAAAGCACCAAGTAAATACGGATCAATATTATATTGTTTTTCTGTAAATTCTATAGGTTTAACAATTGGTATAGAATATTGTAATCTGCCATCATTACCATATAAATTTGGTATTAATTCATCAGTAGTTCTAACTGTACCATGATGTTCTGTTCTAATTTTTTTACCATTTACTTTTTTATAAAATATTCTTTCTGAATGATTCCATGTTAGCCATAAATGATCACCTGTACATTCTGTACTACTACCATCAGAAAATGTTATTTTATAAATTTGTTTTTTACCTTGTGGAAAAATGCCTAACACTTTTGTTGCTTTACCATCAACACCAATAACTTCATCACCAACCTTAATTTCACCCATAGTTGTCCAACCAGTTGGCGTTAATAATTTAGCTGATAATGGTTGAGCTTTTGATGTTCCCGGTGGCCCTGTTACAGCGATTATTCTGTTTTTTGGGATTAGTTTGATTAGTTCTTTCTGTTTGGCATTCAATTTAAATGGTAAATCTTTCATCGTGATGAATTCATTTACACCATTTCTAATTGATGTTGCTTTTCCTAAGTGAGCATCGATTTCATCTTGTTCGTATCGTGCTAACTTTTTGTTTGGTCGTTGTCTACTACCCATACAATAAAAATTATTTTTAATACTTTATATATTTATTTTATTGCTTCTAGCATATATTACTTAGCTTTTTAATATATAATTTTAATAATAATGACAACATAAATAGCCATGACCAAGGCCGAAGAAATAGTTTTGACTGATAATGAACAGCTTATATACGACCTTATATTTTCAAGCGACACAATATTTTTTATTGACCTTCAAAAATATTGTGAATATTACGAAGAAAGAACATATTTTAGAGATCATATTAGAAATATAATGAAAAAAGCACGTACAATTATTAATGATGATAGAATAATTCATACAAATGAAACGGTTTATTGGAAATTAGAAATAGATAGGAAAAAAGTTTTACCAAAATAGATACATTTTAATATATATTCTATGACATGGATAAAAGACATAAATGGTAAATGGTATCGTCCTAATAACGATATTAAGTTATTAGATTTCAAACAGAATATAAAACAAACAAATGAAACTGTTAGACCGCAAGTCTCAACAATATATATTCCAACACATAACATTAATGATGTATACGAATGGTACCGTATATTTCAAGATTCATATGCATTTTCAAATAATTTTGATAAGAATGGTTTTGCTATACATGCATATTTTGATAAAAACAGGGTAGAATCAATTAAAGGATGGTTTCCTAATTTAATTGAAGTTAAAGCATCTTCAACAGATGACATTGTATATAATACTACCGGCGGATCTTATACAAAACATTCAAAAGATTACATTACACAGTTTACTGTAAACGATTTACATATTGATGGTGTAAAAATTTATGATGGTGAATATGTATTATTAAAAAATCAAAATTTTAGTACATTAAACTTTTATTCTGTTGATAGTTCATTATCAACCGGAAATAAATATTATGTGTTGATTTCATCTGGCGATGAACAAAATTTTGGGATCGGTAACACGTTAATTATCAAAGATGCTCTTACAAACACATATACAGAAGATAAGATCTTACACATAAATTTTACAACAATCGGATTAAACAGTTATGCTGTTATCAAAACACAAAATCCAGTTCAAACAGGAACAATCCAGGTGGCTGATAGAGAAAAAGGTTTGTGGGCATATACATCATTAGATCAATATAATGGTGTTTATGAGTATGTAAACAATCAATTAACACCACTTCCATTAATGTTCGATAAATATAAAACGTACAATCAAATAGTTTATACGTATCAAGGTGATACAAACATGAACAAACAGTTTTATTTACGTCGTGTTGAAGATAAATTATCTTCTAAATATAGTCAATATCCAGTAATGAATTATTCAGACTATTTAATTTATTCTGAAGGAGAAGCTGCATTAATTAAAGCTGAAATTGATTATTCATTAAATGTTGATAATACAAATACATTAGATTTAATATCATTATCAACATGTTGTGAATGTATTGCAAATATTAACTTGGATGTACCAGATCACCCAACAGGTCCACCACCATATGATATTGATACTGATGCATTTAGATTATTATTTTTAGATTCTAAAGTTGGTGAAAAGGTGTTTACAACAAATACAAAAGGTATTGGAGATTATCAATTAACTCCAAATCCAATCGATGCTCAAGCAGCAGATGTGAATTTTATATTTTATCCTTTTGATGCGAATGCATTACCTAATGCTATTCAGGCATATGTTGATGATAAGTTTTTTAACTTCCCTGGTGTATTTAATTATGATTTCATATATCAACCATTAAATCCGGGTGAAACTTATTCTGTATCGTTTAATACAGCTTCAAATACAATCATATTAAATGATTCACCAACATTTTCTACATTAACTTGTGCATATGACGGATCACAAGAAATTTTTCCTACAACTGTTTCAACATTAAGACCTGGAGATTTCATTAATATCAGAATGGAATTCACTATTGATGGTGAATCATACACTGCACTTGATGATCAATTTTTAATTTTAAACAATAATGTGAATGATGGTGTAACTGTAGGGTTAGATATTTATCCACCACTTGGACCTAATTTCATTAATGAATTTGAATTAGCAAACGCAGCACCAAACGGAGTTGTTGTTTTTATTGATGTATTCCACACATACGGAACAAACGGAGGTAATATTGATGATAATATGTTGGCATTACAAAACAGTATTAATAGTACAATCTTTGGTAAATTATATGATTTCATTTTCTCAAATGATGGTACAACTGTTTCAATCGATTTCAACGGTATTCGTCAAACACACAAGTACAAATGGTATAATCATGGTATGACAATTGAATGCAATTCAACCATTTACGAATTAGAACACACAATCAATAAAAATTACAGACCATATTTTTACGGTTACAATATTGAAGATTATTTAACACAATATTTGGGATTAACTACAGTATCGTTTCCACAATTGGTTCCATTTACAATACAGTATTACAATATTGCTGGTGCTTCAAACAGATTCGGAATTGAGGGATCTAACAAAACACCAGGAAAGGGTAATATTATTTATTTTGGTGAAGCACACAAAGAAACAATGTTGGATAACATTAAACGAAATACATTATTAAAACTTACAAATTTCAATACATCGTTGGTTGAAGATAATATCTGGATTTCAGACATTTACTGGGACGAAGAACAAAACTTAGGAACAATTGTAACATTGAATGAAATTGATATTCCGTCGACTAATGACATGATTTATTTTCAACCTGTAAATGAGTTAACAGACATTTCAACAAAATTAAAAACAATCATGGATAAGGATTTAAACACAGTTGATAATCCTTCTTTTGCGACATATAAAGCATATAAACCAGACACAGCATCTTATGCTTTTGCAATGATGAATTATGGTTATAATGCAATATCAGATGTTGATACATCACTTTTAAATAATATCACAGCTCTTGTATACAAAGAATACAATGAACCACGTATATCATTTTTAAAACGTGATAGAAAATTTAAGTTTGATAACGATGAACGAATCAATGTACATGTGGCATCTGACTTAAATGATGTGGATGTTTTATCAGCACCAGCATCTATTGATGGTTATGTATTGAATATGAATGATTTAATTGTTTTAAAAGACCAACTTAATTTTACTGAAAATGGTGTGTACATATTTAATGGTGCAGGAAACCCGTTAACACGATACTCTAATTTCAACAGAACAAATTACTGGATCACACAAAACGGAACATTGAATACAGGAAAATCATTCCAGGCTTATTATGAATTACCATTGATTTACGGTACAACACCGATCTATTTTGTAAATAAATATTACAAAACAAAAAAAGACGACAGATTAACTATTAAACCTGTTGCCATGGCTAAGTTAGGTGTTGACAACGAAACGCAACCATGGATTAAAATAAACGCAAAATACGATACATCTGAAACAGAAGAGAATTTATTAATTATTCAACCAGGTATAAACAGTATTAATCAAATCAGATTTATAGATGGTTTAACTGAATACAACATTTTAAATGATATTAATGGTCAAGGTCAATACAGTTGGATCTTGGGTGAAAATGTTTTAACTGAAAACGCTGTTGTTGGTTGTACACAGGACAACGGACCGGGAACAGGTACTTTAATTTGGTACACTGGAACTTGGGTAGAAGGAACTTGGTGTAATGGTATTTGGATCCAGGGAACATGGGAATCAGGTATTTGGGTAAATGGTACTCGTTACGCATATCCAATACAAGACTTTTACTATTACGTATCTTACTCTCCGGTTACAAATCACTTGTTATCACCGTGGTTATCAGGAACTTGGTTGAATGGTACATGGAATGGTGGTATTGCTACGGACATTTTATGGTACAACGGTACATTTAATGATGGAACTATAATTGATGGTAGATGGTATAACGGAACATTTAACAAAGGTATTATTAAACATATTATTTGGGATGATGGTTTGTTTACTGGTGGTGATTTTGAAACTGGTATTTGGAAGGCCGGAACATTAAATGAAGCAAGTCCAGCCAATCCTGCACGTTTTGGTATTGGTGCTAATAGTGGTTCTGTACAATACAAAGATCGTGCGATCTGGTTATCCGGTACATTTAACCATGGCGAATTCCATTCGGGAGATAATACAACACATAATGGAAGTATTTTTTATTCTGGATTCATGGAAAATGCTGATTTTTATGGTGGATCATTTGTAATGGGAGTATTTAAAAATGGAACATGGCATAATGGTGTTTGGTTTGGTGGATATACAGTCTCAACTGCTGATGTTGGAGGCGATGATAAAGAATTAACATTCACACCGGACGAATATGATGATGTATTAGGATTAACTACATTATCAGGATATATTGCAAACAGTGCACACAGAATTCACATGTATTCTAGTTCGTTTTATTTATTGGCAACACCAGTTATACCGAATGCGTTTACAGTTGATGCATTTTTAAATATTTGGGAATCAGTATATAATACATCATATGTACCTAAAACAGTTGTAACAGGAACTGAAACAGATACTACAATTACATTAAATGTATCATCAAATCCGAGTGGTTTTACTATGTATGTTGTTGGTAATCCAATTTTAAATCAAGTATCAGGTTATCCGTTAGTTTGTGCAGAATTTTCTGGGACTTGGAAAGCTGGAACATGGTTAAATGGATATTTTAAATTAGGAACATGGGAAACGGGTGCATTTATCAATGGATATGCAGATAATGCAGTATTTGGATTAAATTAAAAATATATAAACTATGAAGAATTTTACATTATTACGTGAACAAAACGAAGTTTTAAATAAACTATCAAACAAGTATAAGAAATTGAAAGAGATAGTGTTATCTAATATTGAATTCACAAGTGTGGATGATTTGAAAAGTTTGTTACAGATGAATATTGATTCATTAAACAGTAAAGGTTCTATAACAATTCCTGGGTTACAAACACAGAAAGAATTGATGACGTTTTTTGATGCAAATAGTGATTTGATTGATGATGTTTTAGCAGATACCGATTGGTTCACTAAAACACCATCACAATTGGATATTCATTCTGTAATGGTTTGGATCACTTCCGCTATTGAAAAAGCCTTATATCAAGTAATTCAAACTATTATAAACGAATTATAACTCATTTCTATCAATAGAATCGATTTAATCTATAAATTATATAATTTTTTACTAAAAATAAATTTATAAACATAAATAAAAAATATTCATATATAATTTAGTTCTTTATTCATAATTCACCATTTATGGATTGACATGTTGAAAGACATGGACGAGTTATGATATAGATAAATAAAAAGAATAAAACAAAATTATGAAACAAGAAGACATCTTGTTTAATGGATTACCATTAAACACAAATCAAACATGTACCAACATCAATTGGGAACCTTACATACAATATCCTTGGTACGAACCATACAAAAAATTTAATACTGTAGTTGATAGTACAATAATTACACATACATTTGATTTACAAATGCCTGAGGTATACATTACAAAAAACAAAAGTCGTTTAAAACAGTATATAAACACAAAAAATTTATCATTTGATACACCAGGAATGAGTGTATATTTAGAAGATGGTGATGAATTTGAAATTGAGATCTTTAATTCTACTACATTTACTTTAGGAGTTAAGTTCAAGTTCAATGGTGAATATATCTCAAATAATCACTTAATATTTGAACCAGGACAACGTTTTTTCTTAGATAGATATATTGATACTAATAATAAATTTAAATTCATTACGTACGACGTAGAATATAATAATTCTAAAGTAGATAATGCTATTCGTTTTAATGGAAATGTTGAAATTGAATTTTATAAAAAAGTGGAATTAATTAAAGAACCATTTTATCCAAATCTAAATAATCAAATCATATATGGTAATGAATATAACAATAATATTAATCAAATCTATTGTACATCATTAGATACTGTACAATGTTTTGCAGATAATGTTGAATTAACAAGTTTTAAAGAAACAGGAAAAGTTGATAAAGGATCTAAATCAGATCAATCATTTAAAAACGTTGATATGGATTTTACAACAAGTTATAGTTATCATAATTGGTTTAAGATATTACCATTATCACAAAAACCAATTGAAGCAAAAGACTTGAAACCAACATGTTCAAATTGTAAAAGAAAGTGTAAAAAACATGATCGTTTTTGCAGTGGTTGTGGGAATAAATTATAAAATGAAAGGGACTCAATTGAGTCCCTTTTTATTATTTTAATGATGTAACAGATACACACAAAAAACATTTTTGTCCTTTTTTTGTTTCCCATGTTATATGTGCCATTCCAGGTATGTGGAAATCATTATTTTTATCTTTTAATGTTTTGTAAACACTTTTAGGTACATTTCTTTGTACTTTTAAATTTACAACACCATCAACACCACCTCTAATAAATGTTAAAATTTCTTTTAACGTTCTAAATACTATTGGTAATGTTGCAACAGGAAGTCTTAAATGGTCATAACCATCATCTCTTTCATATGTTGTTGATGTAGTTATATTGAAATATTTTTCAGAAGCATGTGTAACAATCCAGATATTCATATTTTTTTTTAATTGAACAATACAAAGATAGTAAAAATTTTTTAAATAAAAAAATTTTACTGCATTTTTTTATAATGAACTGTGTCCAATGTGATAATTATTGCAATGTTTACATTGATAAACTTCTAAATCAGAATTGTTTGGCATTTGTTCCAATACATATTCTGCGGATGTACGATACTTGTGTTTAATTTTACCGAGACAAGAGTTTTTGATTTTTTTCAATTCTTGTCTTCTTCTTTTAATTGTTTTATTATTACTTATTACCTGCATAAAAAGATAATTTTTACAATTGTATGGATAATAAATAATATATAAAATATGATTAAAGTGTATTTATTTAATGAATGGAAAGAAAGTCCAAATTATTTGTTTGCCAAATGGTTTAACACAAAAAAATTATCTATTGAGCAATGGTTTAATTCAGATGATTATACTGGATTAGAATTTGATTATTTTGAATATGATACATCAAACAATGGTCCTGTATATTTAGGTACATTAGACTTTAATGAAAAAACAATTCAATATAAATTATTTTTTATATTAGATGCAAATACATTGACAGCTGATGACACAATTGAAGAAGTTGATTTGCGTTTAGATGGTTACGATAAAAACACAGGTGATCTGATCGGTAGTTTAGAACGTAATGTAACAGAAGGTGAAATTGTACCAGATTTATTAATTGAGTTGATCAACGAATTCAAAATTGAATATGTTGAAGATGAAAACAGTGAAGAACAAACTAATACAGAATCTGAACCAGAAACAACTGTAGAAGAACCTGAAACTGAAACTGAAACAGAAGAATAATATGATAAAAGCAGAAACATACATTGTATGTAATTCATCTCTTGTTCCAAAGTTCAAAACCATATCAGCATTTAAAATGAATTTGGGACAAAAGTTGATTACTGACCAACAACAATTTTTACCAAACGATGTAAAGATCCAGAAACACTTTATTTTTTATCGTAAAATAATCAATTTAATTGGCTATATAGGCACTTTATCTATCTATACTGATAATTATACCAACAAAGACGAAATAGTTCTTTATAATGATAATAATGAGCTTGTATACAAGTTGGATGATAACATGTCATTATATGATAATATTAATTTGGGTTTACAATTGTTTTTCAAACAACATGGATTAGTAAAAGATGTTGAAACAAAAGTTGAAGATAAAAAAGAACCGGCACCACAAAAATATGTAAAGCCGGATAAACCTTTAAGTGAAATGACAGAAGCTGAACGTATTCAGTATGCAAGAAACATAAAGTGATTATTTTTTAAAATGTTCTTCTTTAAATTCTTCCCAAGTATAATACCATTTCATATGTCCTTGCATAATACCAATACATAAAGCCCAAATATTTTTATTACTTAAATCTTCTTTATATCTGATACAATTAAATTTAATAATGCACCATTCAAATGGTATTAATAAATACCATCTATATCTCCAAATCTGTTCTAATTTGGAACATTCTTGAAATCTTTTATTACTCATATTACCAGTCTTGACATTCTGTAATATCGTATTCTTTGCAAAAGTCTTTATTATTTGTTAAAATTAATGATAAATTAGATGAATAATAACCATTATTACTACCATATCCTGGTATTTTAACAGAATGTCCATGAATAGGAATTAATTCAATACCATATCCATCTATACGATTAAAAAATTCGTCATTTGATAAATCAAATTCTAATTTATCAAAATCTGATAATGTTAAATCAGACATAGATAAATAATGATTTTCACAACAATCTTGATCATGGTCTGAATACAATAATATTCCATTATCAAATTCAATACAATCAGAATCTACTTTTATTACTTTAACTTTATTCATATTTATTTCAGTATATTTAATATTATTTAAATCATATGTTACATTATTATACATAATATAGTATTTATTAACTGTATTATTATAATGTAAACTACAATTTCTTAACCTTACATTATTAGCTTTAAATTTACTTTTTTGTAAATCTACAATTGCTGTGTCCCAAATTAATAATAATTCATTTATTGTCATAATACAATTATATAAATAATTATTGAAATAAAAAATTAAATACAATTTTCTGGATATTTGATTTTTCTTTCTTCATAAGATAAATCAAAAAAATCATCAGGCATTGTTAGTGTATCACCTACATATAGATTTACTTTAAATTCACCATCTAAAGAAAATAAATCATTAATAAATTCTGCACTTTCTCTTTGATATTCCGCCATGTATAACATATTTTCAATAATATGTTTATATCTATCTTTTGATTTAGGAAAATGTGATTCTAAACCTTTCATTAAACCTTGAATAATAAATACAGGAAAATTACCTTTCCCGCAACAAGGATCTAAAAAGGTTTTATTCGGATCAGTAAATGCTTCTTCATCTAAAGATCCTAACATTTCTTTAATCAATGATGGCGGAGTAAAAACTTCCCCATGCTTATTCGATTTATCTTTAGAATACTGACTTTGTTTCTTTATCTCATCCTTTAAATATTTAACTAAATCCATTTAATATCAATTGTTGAATTTACTGGGTTTATAATGGTATTAATACCATTATATTTAGCATAAATGTCATTATTATTAATTATATCATTATTATTAATTATAATAAATCCAATTTTTTTAATATTTTCAAATTTATTTTTAATTATTTGTAAATAATATAGTTTTTCTTTTTCAGTAATTGAAAAAATAGAATTGTTCGGTAATGTATTATTTGTATATAAACACAATTTTGATTTAACTAAATCATCATGAATTAAATGCTCGTTGACTTTATTATTTATATCTAAATTTCCAATATGGCAGACATATAAAGATTGATCACATATTGAAATATTATTTTTATCGTCAATTAAACAAAATAGATAATTATTGGTTATTTCTAAATTATTAAAATCATTATCATTGTATAGTACAATTTCATTATTATTTTTATAAATATATGTATTTTTATCAATATCATTTATATTCATTTTTTCGAATTGATAAGAAAATAATATTAAATTATTAATTTCTAAATTAGTTTGTTTTTTAATATTTAATGTATTATCAATATTTTTTGAAATTATAATTTTAAATTCATTTTTATTCATATTTTTTATTTATATTTTTATTGCCCAATTTACAAGATAGATATTTTCATTACTATTATCTTTATTTAATTTATTCCAAATTTGTGCTATTTTTAATAAATTATCATTATTAATTAATAATTTTTTTAATTTTTTATGATATTTTTTAGGTAATTCTATTTCTGATTTATAATTTATATCAAATTTATTTGGTATATTTATATCATTATAATTTGGAATATACATTTCGTATTTTATATTATCAAAAAATAATTCAAAATGTGGTTCACCATGTTCTTTACGTCCACCATCAATACCTCCACCATGTACATTAAAAACAAAATTAGACCGTATTTTAACTCGTTCAAAATTCATTTTTTGTGGTTGTGAAATTAATGAGTTTTTAGGATCATTAATTTTTTTAATGGTAATTTCTAAATCATTTAATATAATTTTTTCCATCTTTTTATTGTTCTATCCAGTTTATTTCTTCTTGAGTTAAATTATAATGTGCATATAATTCTTTTTCGGTTTGCACATTTAATTTATCAAAATTTAAAGATCTTAATATCCAACCTGGAATACCTGCCATTGTACCATAAGGTTTCCAAAACGGTTGTTGAGGATCATTAATATGACAACATAATTTCCAAAACATTTTACTATTTAAAAGTATTGGTAATGATTTATTATCAGTTAACCAATAAAATGCTTTTATAATACCTATTTCTTCATTACCATTAAAATATTTAGCTCTTGGTTTACCAGCATATGACATTACAACTTTATTATTATATTGATGAGTTGTTGGTTTATTTGTTAAGACATAATCATCATTAATCCAACCTGTTCCATTTCCAATACCACCACATTGTTTATATTTACCATTCATGATTTGTGGATTATTTTTTTCATCCCAACCCTTTAACATAATAATACCATTATTCTCTTTAGTACATATTTTATTTAATATTGAATATGGTAATGAATTTTTTGGTATATTTAAAATTTTACGTTCTTCTTTTAAATTAATTGTTTCTACTTCACCAGTTAAATAATGAATTGTACAATTATTTTGTTTCTCTTTGTTATATAAATACCAATCTGTAGAAATAGCTACTTTTTCATCTCTCCATATTTCATATTGTTTAATATGTAATTTAGAAATATGTTCTTTCAAATGATTACATAATTTATCATGTTTTGATGATATTCTCCAGCTATCTGGATGAATAACTACCATTTGTCCATTATCATTTAATAAATCAATTCCTTTTTCTACAAATTTTTTCCATAAACTATTTGGATTATACGGCGGATTTTGAATTACATAATCGAATTTCATATTTTCAGGTGTTCCGAAATTAATTTCTTTATTATATTCTAAATTATGAATATTGTTTGGATTAATTTTTAATCTACTTGCTACTTGTTTTTTAATATCACAACTTGTTGTATAATGTACATTATCTAATTTAATTTTAGATTTCAATACAATTAAAAATTCAAGATTAGATATAACTAAAATAGATTTATTATCATTCAAATCAGATAAAGAATTAATCATTTCTTCACACAATTCTAATGGTGTGTAAATATTATGTGAATCTTGTGAATTCTCATAAATTTTATTTAAATGTAATCTATATTGTTCTAATATATTCTTTTCCATATTATTGTCCGAACCACGAAATAGCTTCCTGTAATGTTTTATTTTTAATTTGTTCAGCTAATCTAAAATTATCTAATTCCAATTGTTGTGCTTTCTCAATTGTTTCAACATCATGCACAATATCCATCATAATGTTTTTATAATTGATACCTCTTGTATCTAATTCATTCAAGCCAGATAATGGAACAGGAATAGCTTTACCTTTACTTTGTTTAATTACACAATCCTCAGAAGCATTAAAACCATAAGTTCTTAAACTGTATACAATATCTTGAATATTCTTTCTTAAATCTTCTCCAATTGTACCATAAACAGGAACAATAATCCATGCAAATGCTTTTACAAATTTATTCAATTCATCATAAGTAATGCTATTACTATATAAACGTTCTCTATCTTTTTTGTATAAACGTGTTGCTCTTCCTAATGTTTGTAAAAATGTTGATAATGATAAATTATTCATAATCATTACACCAGTAATGCCAGGAACATCAATACCTTCTGTTAAAATACGAACATGAAAAATTAATGCTTCATCTTGATCTGTTAAAGATTGTAATCTATTTAAAAATTCTTCTCTTTTAACAATAACACCATTGATTCTAGGTTTATATTCAGAAGAAATATCAAAAATTTGTAAATTAGGTCTAGTTTCTAATTCTTCTAACATTTTCGGGTGATTAACTAAATTATTTAAGTGTTCTGTACCTTTAGTAACAATTAATAATTTAGCACCAATTTTACAGTGAATTCTATGTTCTGTAAATGATTCAATAATTGAATTAACATCACTATCGATTTCATTTTCAGCATTGTAATCAGAAACATCAACAAAATGCATTCTAGGACGTAAAATTTCACCAGCGATAACCATATCCAATGGTTGTTTGGAATATAAAATTGGTCCGAATTCATTACTATTATTCATACCTAAACCAACATCTGATGGAGTTTCTTTTAATGTAGCAGTAAAATAATATTTACGTTCAGCATTAAATTGTTTTCTACCATCTGTATAATTTTCATATCTAATCCAAGAAAATTCGTCTGTAACTAAATAATGCGCTTCATCACACAATAACATGTATACTGGAATTTTAGACATAACAATACGTTCAGAACTATCATATGTACCAAAAATAATTAAAGGTACATTTTCTCTTTGTGCTCTATCATATTGTTCTTTAATATCTTTAGATGAAGTTGTTGATTTTACTTCACGATATGGTAAATTTTCAGACCAAGAAAAATCGGATTTATCTTCTGTTTTACCTGAGTGTACAATTAGATATTGACAATCTTTATTGTTAATTGATAAAATTTCTTTTACCTCAGCATATAATTGATTTGTTAATAAAATACGAGGTGATAATACAACAAAAACTCTATCATTTTTTAAATTATTAACAATTGTTGTTGCTTGAATAAATGTTTTACCTGTACCAGTTGGTAAATGAATAATACCTTCATTCGAATTTTCTATTGCATTTGATGCACCAATTTGATGTGGTCTTGCTATTTTCATATTGTAAATATAATAATTTTTATTGAATATTTAATAATTCTCTAAATTTATTCCAAAAATTATTATTATTATCAACAAATTCTCTTAATTGTTTATAACCAATACAACGAACTTTATTTAAAAACATTTCATTATCCGTAAAATGATGTAATCCATCAGCTGTAGTAACAATTAATAAATTTGTTTTAGTATCTTTATCAACGCCTTCAAATAATGAAGACATTACAAAATTTGATAAATGATCTTTATTTGCTGTTAATACTTGTGTATTATCTGAACGATATTTAACTTGTACAGTTGCAATCTTACCATCAATACCAATACCATATCCATCAATACCTGTATCTAAACCTTCTTGAATTTTATAATCTGTAATACCTATACGATTATCAATTGGTGATAATTTAATTAATGCTTCTACAAATAATTCAAAGCCATCACCTTTATATTTATCTGGATCATATCTATCAGGAAATAATAATGATTGTTTTTCTAACTTATTACAAAATGTAGATAGTTTATAACAATCTTTTAAAAGGTCATTTAAATCATGTGATCTTTTTATAAAATTATGTGTTAATTCAATATTCATAATACAAATATAGTAATAATTATTGAATTAAAAAAAAAAATAGTGTTCAACAGTGTCGGAGTCCTTTATACCGACTAAATCCAAACCCAATGGGTAAAAAAAATGGTAAATACTTTATGTACGAAGAACACTATTTATTATTTTATTTCTTAGTTACTGCTTTTACAGCCCACATACATGCTTCTTCATATCGTTCCATTGCAATATCAACTAAACGATCTTTTTCATACATTAAATCTTCACTATCATCAGCATAATTTAAATCATTTAATAGATCAATCAATTCTGCTGTTTTTGTTTTAATTTGATCAACAACACCTAATCCACTTGGATTAAAGTTTGCACCTACTCTTTCTGTTCCAAAACTCATAATATTTAATATATAAATAAAAAAGTAAATAGTTTAATATGAGTTTATTATTAAATACAAAAATGGAACAAATCCGTAATGCAATGTCTGCTAAAGGATATGTTTGGTTTGATTCAAATAAAGATTATGACGTTAATATTATAGCGATTCGTAACAGCGAACCTGGAAATAAAGTAACAAATGTTTTTGATGATATTGTCACAGTATCATATAAAGTTGCAGGTGTATGGAAATTTCATGTTTGGGCATGTACAACGGATCCAGGAACAAAAGCTGTTAAAGAATTCCATAATACTAGAGGTGTTGCAATTATAGTTCCAGGCCAATATCGTGGTTCACACACAATCAGAAAGCACCAGGGAAAATATGATGCACTTTGTCAGGACAGACCGGTAAAAGTATATCGTGATAAAAATAAAGATATGAAATTCGATATGGATCCAAATACAATACATGAAGGTGTATTTGGTATTAATATTCACCGTTCAAATCCAAAAACAGAATCATATACGGTGGAAAATTGGTCGGAGGGATGCACTGTATTTAAACGAGTAAAAGACTTCAATGAATTCATGTCTATTTGTTATAAAGCAAAAGAAATCCATGGTAATTCATTTACTTATACAGTTTTAGAAAGTGCCGACCTAAAATAAATAAATAAATAAATAAATAAATAATGAAAACATATATTTATTCTTTAAATGATCCAATAACGAATTTTCCAAGATATATAGGTAAAGCAAATAATCCATATAAGAGATTTAATCAACATATGTGTATTACAAATAACAAAACAATTACACATAAAATTAATTGGATTAAAAAATTAAAAAACAATGGATTAAAACCTGTATTAGAAATAATAGATGAAATTAATTTAGACGAATGGCAATTTTGGGAACAATTTTATATAACTTTATATAAAAGTTGGGGATTTAATTTAACTAATGACCAACTTGGTGGTAATGGCTGTGGTAAAATGTCTTTGGAAACAAAAATAAAAATTGGAAATGCCAACAGAATATCATTAAAAGGGAAAAAATTATCTATAACACATAAGCATAATATAAGTAAATCAAATATAGGTAGAATTCATTCACAATCAACTATCGATAAAATTAGAAATAGTAATTTAGGAAAAAATAATGGAAATACATTTAGATGTGGCAAAAAACATTCTAATGAAACTAAAAGAAAAATAAGTATAAGTAAATATGGCAATACTAATATGCTTGGTAAAAAACATACTGATGAAACTAAAAGAAAATTATCTATAATAATTATACAATATGATTTAAATATGAATTTTATTAAAGAATGGGAAAGTGGTAAATTGTGTGCTATAGAATTAAAATTACAACCAGGACATATATCAAGTGTTTGTAATGGTAAACGAAAACAAACTGGTGGATATATTTTTAGATTTAAAAACGATATTAAATAAAAAAAAGAGACTCAATTGAGTCTCTTTTTTTATTATTAAAATATTTCAGGTGCATACAACTTTGTAGCAGATATAGTTTCTTTTTTACTTATTAAATCGGTAGAAGATACGGCCAAACTAATTCTGTTTGAAATTATTTTATATTTGGATTTAACAAGATCAGTTTTTTTATTTCTAAAATACCAAGCATTTAAAGTTTTAAGTAAATCTAAAAGTTCACCATTTAAACTACCTGTTTCTTTTTCAATTGCTCTACGTATTTTTAACTTCTTACGTTGTTGTATAATTAAATACACAACATAAATAATAAACACAACAACTATATAAATATCAATTATTTTCATATTGTAAATATAAGTAAAATATTTTAATTAAAGTACAATTGAACAAACAAAATGTTCTTTTACTGTAGTTTGTTTCCAATCTTGCTGCAAAATGTTTTCAAGATGAATTCCATTTTCTTTATCTGTAACAAAATTGTATGTTGTAAATGCTTTAATAATCCAAGTTAAATCACTTCTTAGTAATTTGTATTCAATTGATTTGATTAATCTTGAATTTACTTCTTCTGTGTAACCCCAAGTTACTTTACTCAATTTACTTTCAAAATCAAATGCAAAACCTAATGAGTTTGCTTTTGCAATTGCTATTTGTGCTTCTTGTTGGAATGGTGTTAATACAGTAGACATAATCATTATTTTTAATTGAACGATGTAAAGATACATATAATATTTCAATTAAAAAAATTTTTACTGTAATTTTTTAAAAAACTTTATATTCAGTTTCTTGTTGTGTCAAATGGTATTTGTTACAATATTCACATTGATAAATGTATAATTGTCTAACTAAAATATTACCTTCACTATCAAACATTTGTAATTTACCAGCGTCGTTGGCTTGATCTATATTATCATATTTTTTCTTCCACTTACAAGATAAGTGTTCAGGATATTTAAAATTTTCCATATCATTATATACTAAAAAACCCATTATTGATCAAATAATGGGTTTATAAATATTTATCAGAATACTATTTTTTATATTTATTGTTTATTTCAGGAAAACTATATTATATTAAAAAATTTGCTGTAAGTATTCTTGTACAGTACACACTAGTTATTATCCGCACCGAGAGTGGAATTGCGCCACCGGACGATTCGAACGTCCCCGCTTTTTATACCAAAAAAAATTAAGTTTAAAAATTTGCTGTACGTGTACTTATATCAGATTACTTGTTCTAAACGTGTTCAAATTAAAAGTTTGATGTTTGAAAAATTTGCTGTAAGTAATCTTGTTCAGAATAGTGTTTTTTTCTTATTATATACCAAATTATATTAGAGATTAAAATTTGCTGTAACTATTCTTTTATTTAACAGAATTGCATTATTTTTTTATGGACTGCCGTGTCTACCAATTTCACCACAAGAAACTTAACGTTTCGAGACAGGATTCGAACCTGTAAATCTTTCGATAGCTGTTTTTCTAAAATTTTATTTTGCTGTTGCAATTCTTATACAGATTTCGTTTTTTTCGTTGTTTTAACGTGCTACCATTACACCACATCCGTAAATAAATTTAAAGTTGTACGGATGCCAGGAATCGAACCCAGACCTCTCGCTCATAATGCAATTAACTAGATAATTTGCTGTGCGAAATCTTATGTGTGGGTGAGAAATCCACAAAATGTGTTGTAATGTTTACATGTGTAGCTTTTCCTTGGCTCTCTATTAAAGAAACGACTTCCGGCTATTCATTCTGCGACAATTCCTTATCTCAAATCAGGAACAACACTCAATACCAGCGACATAACGTCAAAGAACTTTTTCTTAGAAGAAATGTATTCAATTTCTCAAATACATTCTTGATTTCTTTACAATCATATAAACTATATATGAAAAATAAAAATCTTTGTTTAATTTTTTTTATAAAAAATTTATTTTAGTCTCTACTTCAACCTCACCATTTTCATTTTCAGAAACATCATAGTAATGACCTCTCAATACAAATGTACGAAAATTCCACGAATGATCGTGCATGAACCTAGAATCATCGCTTCTAAACCATTTATGTATACGAATACTATAACCAAAGAAAATAAACACCCAGCGTCTCGCATACGGGCATTCTGGTTTACCCAATGGTTCATTCCAACGAATTTGAAACTGTTTAGTTTTCCAAAATGGTTTCATATATTTAATAATTCGTTAATTTTTTCTTTTGTAAGAATGATAGTATAATTTTCTCTATATCCACCACAACATTCTGTGCCACAACTATGCATTAATTCCTGATAAAAATCAATTGTAATTAAATCTTTACCTGATGCTTCATCAATGATTACCTCATCTTTGTAACTAAATTCAACTAATGGTTGACTAGGATATGGTGATACAAAAATCACATCATCACTATAAATGAATTCAAGACTTGGAATTATAATTGAACGTAATTGTTCTGTTGTATATTTAGTTGAGTTCATTATTTTAAATTTCTTCAATTCTTACACGAACTTTTACCACTTGTAATTTTGATTTTAAAACATCAATCACTTGTTTTTTGTATTCTCTTGCATATCTATCAAGATCATTTTTATGGGGCAATTTAGCATTTTCCATAATTTCAGGATAGTAATGAAGCATATCTTCTAACCATGTGAAATATGAATCTAATCCACGTTTAGCATGACCAATTTGGTCATAATAAAATATACGTAATGCAATTTTTTCTTTTGGATTGTCAATTTGATCAACATGTGTTAAATATTTAGTCTTAAATTGACTAGCACTGTGTTGAACTACAAACTGACGTTTTTCATCCATGATAATATATTGTTCCCTTGTAATTGCCATATTAATTGAAATTTGCGATGTATAATTTAAGATCTAAAGCTAATGCTTTCATCATTAATTTATCAAAATCAGTTATCATTGAATTTTTCATATACAAATATAATAAAAAAAGTGATACGTTGTACCACTTTTTAAAAATTATTTTTTATATCTTGCAAAAGCTTTATTATTTCTACCAAATTCGTACAGATAATATTCCATAGATTTTTTTTCTGATTGAAATAATTCACCTGTTTCAACATTCATCATTGATAATTTACCAGTAAAAGCTGAACCAGTATCCATATTAATTACATTTTTTCTAATAATAGGTTTTAAATGTTCACCTTTATTATTTGGATAATTTAATGTTGGTGTATGTCCAATATATACTTTATTAAAATGTTTAGCAACATTTTTACCAGTATATGCACTGTTCCAAAAATTTCTATCCCATAGATAAATATCTTTATATAATGGACCCATTTTTAAGGTTCCATCTTCATTTACACAACCGGGTTGATAACCAGCATGAATAAATAGATTATTATTTTCATCAATGTAATAAATTGGTGATAAAGATAAAAATTGAATATGTTTATCTATTAATTCCGGATATTTTTCATATGCGTCTAATGTTGCTTTTCCACCGTGATGAAACCATGATGCATATGAGTCATAAATTGGATCTGTATATTTAGGTATTGGTATATTTAAAAATTGTATTGTCCATTCATCATGATTACCTTGAATATAAATTAGATTTTTTATTTTTAATAATAATTCAATAGATTCAGGTGTTTGTGACCAACCATCACATACATCACCTAATACAATTAATTTATCATTATCATAATCAAAATTTACTTGTTCTAATAAATTTAATAATGATAAATATGCACCATGTATGTCGCCAATACAAAAAGTTCTCATAACTATTATAATAAGATATAATAATTTTGTTTAAATATTTATACTGGAAATACTTGTACTGCAGAAATTGAGCGTTGTCTTGTATAATTAGTTACTCTTGTTGGTGTTGTTTTACCATCACTTACATATAAATAAGATTTTTCAATAATATCACCAAGTGTAACTTTACCATTTTCTGCTTTAGTTGCTGTTCCTGTTACTACAATTGTAGTGCCGTTAGAACTTTTAGAATAACCGTAACGTTGTCCAATTACGATTTCTTTTTCTGTTGCGTCAATACTCATATTAATATTCAATATAGTTAAACAAATTATTTAATCCTAAATCAGACAAGATTTTGATTCCATCCATCTGATTGTGGTCATATGTATTTTTTACGATGATTTCATTCATACGCACAAAAAATGCATCTAATAAGAATTGATATGTGTGTCTATATGCAGACCAACCAGGATATATTCCTGGTATATTTTTTCCTTCAAGTACCGAAAAATATTCTAAGAATTGATCAAAAATATCATTAGATACTTTTGTTTTATCTTGTAAATCTTTTGTTTCTAAATAAAAACGACAAGTTTTTAATAGATCTTCTGTTGAAACTTTTTTAATAGCTTCGCGTATATTTTCTTTTTTTTCCATTTTAACAATATTGTTATTTCTATAATGTGTTCTAGTAGTTAATTTAGTAACTCTAGACATAATCACAATTATATGATTATTTTTTCAAAATCAAAATTCCTGTTGGTACTGTTTTACCTTTTTCAACAAATGTCATATCTGGTAACATTTCAAATTTGTGATATTTGTCTTTCAACCACTCACGAAACTGAACTTGATGTGGTTCATTATTAGTCATCCAATATGGTGTTGTAAGAGTTACAATAATACCACCATTTTCTAACACCGAATACATCTTTTGAATGTGTTCTACATCAACATTATTATTGAATGGTGGAGCAGCAATTATAATATCAAATTTTTCTTCAAAATCTAATTTCATAAAATCACCATGAATACTGTTATGATAAATCTTTTTTAATTCATCATATTTTTCTTTATTTAATTCTACACATGTAAATTTAAATAATAAGTATGATAATTTACGTAATATTAAATCACCTACTCCAGCACTTGGTTCCAATACTTTTAATGGTGAACCTCCCATATGTGGGTATATATGTAAATCAATAATACTCCACATTTTTTCAACCAACCATTGTGGTGTAGTTCTATTTGTTTTCATTATATTTCTGTATTAACAATGTTTTTTAATTCTGATTTGATTTCATAAAATAGCTCTTCATCAATACCATATTTACTTTCTAATCGTCTTTGTAATGATTCATAACCACTTGGTAGATCTGATAACAGTTCTAACATTTCATTAATAAAATCTTTGTGTTCTCCTTTTAATTCACTCATAATTTCATACAATAGTTAATTTATGACACTCAATTAATGTCGGTATTTCAATTTTCTTGTACAGTTTCATAATAACATTTTCAGGTACAACTTCTTCACGACTTTTGTTTTGTGATAAAATTGTTTTCAGATCTGTATTGATAAATACAATTTCAATTTTAGCATCATACAATAAAGCAATATCAATCAAAGCAGAACGTTGTTGTTCTGTAATGTTTGTAGCATTCCACAATACATTTTCTTTCTTACGTAAACATTCTCGCATTTGATCTTTAGCAAAATTTGCAACATAACCTTGTCCTCCACTGTCTGTTGGTTTGATTTTCAGTTCTTTACGAATCTTATCCAATTCGATTACTTTACCTGTCCAGTTGTTTTTTATCCAAGTATTTTTACCAGATCCTGGTAGACCAACCATCAATACAAGAGTTCCTCCTTTTGGTTCATAGATTTCTTTTCCAGGATAACCTCCATTCTTAAAGTAATGTAATCGTGCCCAATCAGAAGTGAATTCATATGGTTTATCAAAACAGTTTAATTCTTGTGCTTTCTCTCTGAACAATTCAATCTTAAACAAAGAATCATCCAAATCATTGCATATTCTTCCTTTAAAATCACATTCAGCAAAATATGATAACATATTAAGGTTACATCTTAAAGATGCTTTAATCACGTCCATTTCAGGATTTGGTTTATTATCAAACCAAATTGGTAATCCATGAAAACGAATCAATGCACATACAACTTCTCTTGTATTGTAATCAAGATCGTTTAAAATTTCTCGAGTAACTTTTTCTCCTAATTTTGCATGTCCTGGACTTCTCCAATCACCATCTTCAAAAATTGTGGTCATAGGTTTAGCAATGTCATGAAAAATAGCAGTCAATTCTAAAATCTTTTTATCAATTTCTGAATAAGAACCGTAATACTTCATAACTTGATCCAAAACCATCTGTGTATGCAAATACACATCACCTTCAGCATGATGAATTGATGATTGTGGTGTTGTTTTCATATCCTCAATCAATTTAATGATTTCTTTGGACCAGTTGCTATATGTAAGTAAATCAATCATTATTTTTTGTTAATATTTCTATATCTTTTTCTAATTTACTTTTTGCTTCATATAAATCATTTAATGTTACTTTTCTATCTTCGTCAGTAATAAAACAAGAATCCATTTTTTCATAAACATTAATGTTATAATTAATATTTGATAAACTTTGTTTTAATAAAAAAATACTGTAACTCATATTAATCAATTTTTAATTTATTTGATTTGTCAATTGCTTTTTCTTTTGATGAACCAATCAATTTGTACAAATCATCTGGATGCATTCCATCATTCCATTTTGTTCCACCAGAAATATGAAACAATTCAGCTTTCATATGACATGAATCTTCTTCAGAACCATTTTCATCGTATTTACACAAAGTGATTCCATTTTCAGGAACATATCCGCCATTAGGCATTTCATTACGATCTGTAATATGATGAGCATCTAAAACAGCTTCTGGTTGTTCATAATGCGGTCCATTTCCACATATTTTACATGTGTAATTATCACGTTCAAAAGTATTGTTTCGGAAATTTCTACGTGTTTCTTTTTTAGTTGTCATAATTACAAAAATCCCATTTATATTTTGAATACTCAACTAGTTTTGCGGGTTCCCATGTTTTAGTCCAATGTACATCAGTTTTAACGTGTTTAGAACGCACCAATTTAAATAGGTTATCGAATTCATTAAACTCTACATTTAAGAGCCCAGAATTGGTTTTATACTCACCAGAATTTCTGATAACAAAACCTTCACTACATGCTAATCCAGTTTTAGGATCATATCCACCTAACAAACCAGGTGTTTCAACATATTCTTCCCATGTCATTCCAATATTGTCAATCAACCAATTACGTAAAATAGTGTTTTCATCTACTTTATCAGTGTAGATTGATTGTAATGTTGTTTTAATATCAATTGTAGGTACTGTTGAAAAATCGAATAGTTCAGCATACATTTTAACTTCTTCCCAAGATAACCAAACACCTTGTTTACGTACAGCAAAAACATAAAAGAATGATTCTAATTTTGAATATGCTATCGAGTGAATACCATACATGTTTTCACCAAATATTTCAATACCCATTGATTTCAGATCTTCTTTCATCAATTCATATCGTTGCCACAATGGTTTATCCCATGGTAAAATAGATGGAGCTGCATGAGAACGTGCAAATACACCTTCTGTTTTGAAACAATTGTTTTGACCGTCTAACTTTTCAGTTAAGATAAGTTCAGGTAATGATGCAAATGCTTTAATATAACCTTTAGGCATAAATCTATCATCACTAGTTGTACCTAATGAAATATGTGCATGTAACGATCTACAATATTTTTCTCTCTCTTCCATTATTTTCCAATTTCTAATGCTTTAACAGCAGGTTTCTTTGGTCCATCTGGTTGTGAAAACTCTCTTACAGATAAATTGTAATTTGGATCCAAACGTGTTTGTACAGAACCCCAATATTCATGCGATTCAGAATGACATACAGGAATATCTCCATGTATTTCTTTCTGTTCTTCCAAATATTTTATTAGTTCTGATATTAACATAATACAATTATATGAATAATGAATGATAATTAAAACAATTCTTCTTTTCCGTAATCCCAATTATTGTAAATTGCTAAAGAATAATAACTTTCAGTTTTATAAATCCAACCAAATTTTTTGGTAAAATAACGATATACAATCAATGTATCAGACCAATGCGAATATTTTTTATGTTGTAATACATAATCAACATAAATACGTTGATTATTAGAACCAGGAATTGCAATTTTATATGATTTTCCTGCTTTAAGTTTTATTCTTTTATCAATCAACATAATTTCTTATTTTTAATTTAACAATACGAATATAATAAAAAATTTTGAATAAAAAAAAAATCTCCAAAAATAATCCTAATTCCACAGATTATATCAGAGATTTTTGTTAGTTCTATTTCAGCGCTACCACAGAACCCAAAATTTTTTGTACCTAGAAATATAACTAGAATATTTTATCTCACATCAAAAATATTAAAAACGGTTTCTTTGTTATGGTTAAGAAACAGAACCAGGAATGTTGTACTGGTATGTATTGGATCAACATTATCATAGATATTTATCGTTCTTACATATTCCAGTTAATACCTAAAACATTACAGCAAGACAGTCATTCTTGTTCTTATAAAGCCCGCTAACAAATTGGACTGTAATGTATTAATTTTCTCTCGTTGTTCTTTCTAACTTCCACCTCCATGACTCCAACCACCGAGTGGTCTTCATCACTTCAACGACTTCTTTTAGTCCCAAACCCAGTAGACGATTGCCGCTATTTCTCTGGTGTGCACAAAGTGCTAATGTTTTAAATCTAATCTCATAGATATTGTTACTCACGTTATCTCTAGTTTCAATATCAACTTCGCAGATGATATTCTTAGATTTTTTGCAATATAATAAGGACTTGAACCTTAACCTTCCACCCTATTGTCGTCTTAGTACTATCGTCGGGCGGCGTGCACCGCTACACTATATATCATCCCAGCTTTCGAACACTGGATAAACAAGTTAATTACTCTTGTTTTTTGTCGCGGGTGAACGATTTGCACATCCGACCCCCATTATCGCTCTAGACATTTCACTTTCACATATTCACACCTTCCGTCGTCGACTACTTTCAATGCTTTTTGTGTCCATTTCCTGTCGTTACATTATGTATCACTGGCCGGCAATACAAGTTTACGAGCATTATCAGAATGGTGCTCTACTACTGAGCTAACCCGCGTTATAAAAAATGTAGGACAACTTACAGTGGATCTTAACTTAATATGAACGCTTGTTATTATCTCTACATTTAATTTCTTTAATTAATCTCGTTTGATTAATGTTTTACAAATATAAGAATAATTTTTCAAATAAAAAAATATTTTTCAAATTATTTTTATTTTTTTGTTGTTGTGATTGGATTCGAACCAATATACCTAAAGCTATTTATAGGGGTTTGCCAATTAACATACACAACTATCAACCTCGTTTGATTGATTAAACATCATGAGCTGGATTCGAACCAGTATACTTATTGCTTATAATAAGCGTTTGCCAATTAACTTACATGACTACAATCTCGTTTGATTGACAATACAAATATAGAAATATTTTTTAAATAAAAAAAACTTTTTACGATTTTTTTTCTAATTTTTTTCCTTTCCATTTAAATTCACCTTGAATTTCACCATTAATAATAGTATTTGTATTAATCAAATCAATTAATGAATTCATGTAAATTTCAACAGTATAATTATCTGGATGTAATAAAACAGCCCAGTTTTGACTTTCACCAAAACGTGTACCAATAATTTTCCAACCTGAACGATATGTTTCAGTTACTACAAAAATATCTAATTCATCTCTAACAAAATTCCATTTTGTGAAATTAACTGGAACTGTGCCGTTTTTATTTAATTTAGTTAAAAACCCAGTATTATATGTACGCCATCTTGTACCACCATCTGGTCTAATTTTTAATAAGTATTCGTTTTCTTCTAATACTCTACCTTCTACAAATTTTTCCATATAATTTTTTCTTTTTTATATTTCCAAGCTAAATATAATTCTTTACCATATTTAACTAATGATTTACGATATTCTAATAATTCTTGCTGTTCATCTGTTAATAAATAACCGACATTTAATCTTTCAATTTCTTTTTCCCAATTAACACATTTCAATTGCAAATGAACCATTAAATCATTATAAGAAGTATGTTCTATATTCACAGAAATAGTTTTAGATATAAACCGGATAGATTTTTTATCTGAAACTGATAATTGTGGTTTTTTTCTTAAATCAATCATATTTAAAATGTTGTTATATAATTTACATTATCAAATTCAAATTCATAAATATTTTCTGGTTCATCATTTGGTGCAAAATCATAATACAAACAACCATATTCAAATCTTGTTCCCATAAATTTCCAATCAGAAATATTATTTTTTTCAAATTGTGATTTAACATTAAAAATATTAACAATGTATAAAACAACATCAAGTGTCTCTAATTTGTCTTTAATAAGAAAATATGTATCTTTAAATGTATCTTTTGCATCACATTGAATACACATTTTATGATGCATATCACCATTACTAAAAGTTGTGTAAAATAACATACTATTATTAATGTTTGCCATAAGTAGAATTTATTAAAACTTTAAATTGATTTAAATTGAATTTTTTAATATGAATCCAATCCCAAATTATTTTTAATTTATCATCTTGTGTTTCAAAATTATTTAATTTAGATTTTAATTCATTTACTTCATGTTCTCTAGTCTTCACGTTTCCAACATCTAAAAGTTAAACTAATTCGTGGACCGCATGGTTTATCGTTGCGCGGTATCTTATGTTTGTGTGTATCTTGCATACCAGCTGGCATAACAAATAAAGAACCATCTGCTAATTTTTGTCTCCAATTCATAGGAATATCTCCTTTGTGTTCCATTGGTTTCCACCAGATTTCTCTTTCTGCACCAAATGAAACTACCGCAATTGGTTGTGTTTGATCAATTGGATGTGAATCATCAGCGTGCTAACCCAATGCTTTTGATTGATCTAAATAATAATTTAAGAAACAAACATCTAATTTGTAACCATACTCGGCATTTATTTTTTCCATCACTTCTTTCACAAGTGGATGAAAATCAATTGATTTGTATACTGGTCCATTTTCAATATACTGATAATCACGTGGTGTATCTGACATAAAACATTCACGTCTAGCATATTGGTCATCAACCCATTTGATTTCATTAATCAATGAGTCAATCTTATTTCCTTCTACATAGGAATTGATATAAATAATATTTGGTTCCATTATTCTGGTTTATGTGTAACTTTAATTTTTGTAACACGATAATCTGGGCGAGTAGAAAATCTATCATCTGCAACATCAGTTAATACGTAATCAACTGTTAATTCTTTTTCAGGAACATTCATATCCTGTGCAATCAATTTTTTAATTACTTCTAACTCAAATTCGTATGTTACAACTGTTTTACCTTGTGTGTTTAAAATACCCATTTTAATGATTTTTTTACAATTATATAAGTAATTATATAGAAATAAAAAAAAAAGGACTCAAAATTTGAGTCCTTTTTATTTAATCCCAGTTTATTTTTCTATCTCGTTTACGGTCGTATGCTTTTTTAGATTTGTGCACACGGTGATGGTTGATTCTCATTCCTGATTGAATCTCATTTTCACGACTAATTGCACGATCCATAATCAACATTTGCTCTTTAGATACTTTACCAATATTCATAACGTTTTTATTTTTAATTGAACGATACAAATATAATAAAAAAAGTGATACGTTGTATCACTTTTTTAAATTATTTTACTTTCAAAAATGTTTCTTCTTTTTGTAAATACTTTAATGAAACTACACTTTCATTAAATTTTCCGGGTAAATATATTACTTTAGCATTTGTGAATGTAAATTCACAATATTTACCAGTATCAGTACATTCAGATTGAAAACTAATACCAATATCCATTTTTTTCATGGCTTGCTCAATAACTACAGCCTTTTCTTCTGGTGATAATGATTTTAAACCTTCTGTAATAATGTCAATAAATTCTTCTAAATGTTCCATATTTTTACATTTTAATTGATTTCAAATAATCTAAGTGCTCTTTACTTTGAGGAATTCCAGAGAAATTCATACGTAAGAATGTTTTAATAACATCTGCATCTTTAGTATGTGGTTTCATTTCAGCATAAGAAATTAATTGGTTACCACCAAATGCATGTTGTGCATGGTCTGATAAATCACTGTAATAATTTCCATAACTATCAGGAAACACATCGTTGATAAATTCGTTAAGTGCAGTTAAACGTTGTTTACCATCAACAACATCATAAAATGCAAATTCTAAACCTGCTGCTTCTAATGCTTCAATTTCGTCCCAATCACGTTCACGAACAATAATTTTTCCACAATCAACACCATTGTAAATAGATTCAATCAATGCTTGTTTGTTTTCCAATGTCCAAACATTTCCACGCTGGTAGTAAACAACTTCACCATTTGTATCATATACAATAGGATTGAAATTTGCATTAGGAATCAATGTACCAGCTGTAGTGGTGTATTTGTCTTCTTTAAACATTTGTGAAATGATTGAAGACAATTGATAATTGTATGATTTCATTTGGATTAATCCATCAAATGGATTTGCACCAACCATGTAAGAATATTTCGACAATTGTGAAACATCACATACATTATTTTCTTGGTTATGTCCGTAATAACTTTCAACAGTAGCTTTACCATTTTCAATTTTACGGACATAACCAATACTGGATCCGTGATTTGGTAACGGATATGATACTACTTCACCAATAGCATAATCACTATTAAGTAAATTATCAATTAATTCTTGTTTCCTAGTGCTTATTTTATATCTTGACATATCTTATTTTTAATTGAACAATACAAATATAATAAAAAAAGTGATACAGTGTATCACTTTTCTAAAAAATATTTTTTAATCTGTATCATATAATTGAATTAACCATAATATTAAGAAAACCCAAAACATTACAGTAAAATCATAATGATACATGATTGTTGCTAATGCTAAGAATAATGGTGCTTTAATAAAAGCAAAAATTAATAATAAAAAAAAGGCAAGTAATAACATTATTCTATATTTAAGTTTCTATTATGACTAAGTAATCTACGTGCTAATAAACCTGCAGTATTCCAATTTATACCAGATGGTAATTCATTTACAAGAGAACCATCTGAATTAATATCAATTTTATATGAACCAAAAATACAGTAATATCCTTCTAATTGTTGTTCAGCAATATCAACTCGAACTTGTAGAAATTCTGTTTGATTATTAATGAATCCAACAAAATTATTGTTTGGATCAAATAATTTTATCTGTGTTGGTGTATATTGTCTAACTCTAATCATAATACAACTATATGAGTAATAAATTAAACTTAAAAACGATTATATCGTTTAGGACCACCGTTTACAGTTTTTGATTTAATCAAAGTACCTCCAGAATGATCAGCACATACAGAAAAATGTCTACCATTAAATTCTTTATCAATATCAAAAATAATATCAAAAAGAAGATCTGCAATGTCATCTGGGTAATTAAATCCACACTCAATTACGATTTCATCTGACAACAATTTAACTCGTGCCGGAATTTTTGTAGTAGTTTGTAATTTATCTACCAATATGTCAAACATTTCTGAAAGTATCATAATCAATTATTTTGTTATACAAATATAATAAATTTTTTTTAATAAACTAAATTTTTATAATCAAATTCTTTATTTAAAAAATTAATTATATTATTATCAGTAACTTCCATACCATCTTTAATATAAGATTTAATATATGTTTGTGCACAAATTAAATAATATTTTAAATCAATATTGTGCTGATATATTGTATGTTCTGGATAATATGATGGACCTTTTTCAATTGGACACATACGCATAATAGTAGCAGCATACATTTCTGCTTCATACTCATGAATATAATCAGGACGTTCGTCACTTAAATGTACTTGCATATAATGACCAATCTCATGAATCCATACACATAAAGTATGTAAATCTACAATCTCAGGTAGAATCATATAAGTAGTAAAAGTATCGAATTTATTACTATAATTATATGGAGTTCTTAAGATATTTGCTTTAAATTGATGAATACCTAATTTTCTTACACGAAATATACTACCGTTTTTATTATCGTATGCAGGTTTGATGTATACATTTTCTAATGGAAATCCACTATCCAATAATACTTCTTCACCGAATTGTTGGTACAATTCTAATTGTGTTTTTTCTTTAGAAATAATTTTATCTGTTACCTTTTTAGAAGTAACAAAAATTGTCTTAATTATTAACCACAATTTTTTCATGAAACAAATATAATAAAAAAAGCGGTACAAGTTTCGATTTAAATGTTAAATTTTAAAAATTAATCGACAATAGAAAAATGAAAAGCACTAAAAGTACTACTTTCATATTTATTATTTTCTTAATTGTGTTCTTAATGAATTATGATCTTCTTCGGAAATTTCTTTAGAATAAAGGATATGTGTATCAAAACCCAATGCTCTATCAAAAATCAAAAAAACTTTCTGGACTTTTTGTTGTTTCTGATGAAAACGTAATTGTTTCATGTTTACCATTACGTAATATGGTAAGTAAATAATATTTAATCATAGTTTAATTAATTGATTATTATTAATAATAAATTTATCGACTTTATCTATAAATTGAATTTGAATAATTCCACATTTCAATTTATGAAATTTTACTAATGACGTACCAAATAAGTCATACTGTTTTTGTGCTTCTCTCTGTTCAACAATAGATTGAGAATTTGTAACAAATGAATAATAATGGTTATCTATTAAACCCCATTCTTTATCTGAAATTCCAGATGATATTGCAATTCTACAATTTAAACTCATATCTTAATTATTAATTGAACACTACAAATATAATAAAAAAAATAATACAAAATAAATTATTTAATAATTCTTTTTATTTTGTTTACTTTGCATCATATATAATGTTTAATCATTTCTTGTGCAAACGATTTAGCTACTTTATTTTTATAATGTGTTGGTAATCGTTTCATAGTTTCAATTCTATCAAAAACACGAATAGCTACAGTTCTGTTTGCAGAATCAACCTGGTCTTCAGGAAAATCATTATACAAATCATCAGGAATGTTATAAAACATTTCATCTGACATATTTGTTTCAATATTTCTAAGTTGTAATTCTTCTTTTAACAATAAAAATCGCTCATGTAAGAACTTTATTTTATCATAGAAGTAAATTACATGTCCTGAACCTAATTTGAACGTATGTGGAGCTTGTTTTACTTTTTTGTACGCATTATCCAGGTTTGCTTTAACTGCATTAGGAATACGTACAATTTCACGATATTCAGCCAACAAATGTTGGTCAATTAAATCAGCAGGTTTGATTTTTGCGTTTATTCTTGTCATTGTTTTTTCTTATTTTTCGATAAAAGAAATATTCATCAATGCGAATATAAGCAAATAAAACGGCAAATACTGATAACGTTGTGATTATTTGTACAATAATCATACTAAAAAACCAAATCATTTTAATTTTTTTACTAGATTAATAAAATCATCATGTGTTTTAAATTCTGCATTTTGTAAATCTAAAATCTTTTGAAGTGTCTCAGGATTTATCGAAATTAAAGAATCTATACTTTTACAAGTTAAATCAGTTGTTGTTTTTTTATTAATCGCATGTTTTGAAAAAGAACCAAATGAAAAAACAACTAAAGGTGTATATTCTAATTCTATTGCTTTTTCATTTGCATGACCAATATAAATTGTTTTAAGTTCTTTGATTTTATGAATATGTATAACATCATATGATTCCATAGATAAAGAACTTGTTTTTTTATCTTTCAAAAGATAAATGTTACCTTCCAATTTTTTATAATCGGATAACGCTTTTTCTTTATTTTCCTTTTCTTTCTTTTTGATTTTATTAACAACAGAACGAACTTTTTCGATTGTCGGTTTTTCACCAAAAAATCCACTTTTGTCAATAATTGCTAATGCTTCTGCTAAAGTATTTAATTCTCTATTGTTCATAATTTAAAAATATTACACACATTTTTACGAGCATGAAATAAATCTTTATCCGTGTAACCAATAGTGATATGTAAATCTTTCACACTATATCCAAGAGTTAAACGAATTTTATCAATTGTATCTGATTGACATACAATATAATATGTATACATATCATTTTTACTGATACTACCAATACCCAACATTTTTAGATCTGGAATTTGAAGACCTTGTAAATAGTGTAAGGCAATACCATCAGTAAATTCGATATTATAATCTGGAACATTGAATACAGTAACATGATAATCACCACCATTACGTTTCAATAGTTTTTGATTCAATGTATTAAAATCATCAATTTCAACATTTGCAATATCAAGAAAATGTTGTAGCAATAAATCATCTTTAGGCATTAATTTAATACCCAAATATGGCGTTCCGTTAATATCTTTTAAAACTGTAAGTGTTTTCATAATTTGTTATAAATAAATGTATCAACATAATAAACAACATTTTTGTGTTTATCATCACTAGTTCCTTTACACATTAAACCTAATTTCACAAGTTTATTGCATATTTTAATTCTTTCTGCTGATAAGAATTTACGTAATACTGGATCGGTACCAAAATTTATCAAAAAGTTTTTATCTCTTTCTGATAAATATTCAATAGCTTCATTTATACTTTGTAAATCCATAATGCAAATATAGTAATTATTTTTGAATAAATAAATAAATTTTTTTATTCTGTTTGTTCAGTATTAATCATTATTAATGGTAATGATATAACCCATGTATCATATGGATAAAAATCATTAGGATATGTACCATCTGTACATTTAATAATATATTCATTTTGACATTTACCAACTACAATACCTTGAAATAAATCTCCTAATAAAACTGTAACTTTAGTTCCAAATGGAATATTTACATTATCACCAATTTTAAATTGTTGTTTAAATTCTGTCATATAACAATTATATAAATAAAAAAGCATACTTAAAAAGTATGCTTTCAATTTTTGGTGTTCAATCAAAAATTATAGATTTTCAAAACTTGAATTTGCTCATCTAAAGATTGACGTGCAATCAATTTTAATTTATCTCCGAGTTCTTTTCCTTTAATACCTTGTGCCATCAATTCTTCAGACAAACCATCTTTTTGTTTAAATTTAGCAGCAACACCAAATAAAACATTTGAATGAAAAGTATTTAATGATAATGCATTTAAATCTGTGCTTTTCAATTTGTTTGTAAACGCAATTGGACATAATGTATGTACGTTATCAAAATCAAACAATAAACGTACACCAGCACATAATTTAGCAGTAAATTTTTTATCTTTTAAAGCATCTTCTAATACTTTAGTATCTGATACTTTAGATTTATCAATGAATGACGCAATGAATGTTGTAAAATCTGTAATTTTAGTACAATCAATATCTTTTAATGTTAATGTTGGAATACCTTTCATGATAACATCCAACAAACCAGAACAAGACAACCACAATACTAAATCAGAAATACTTTTAGTTTTACCAAATGCATTCTCTAATTCATTTACAATTCGCTCTTCAGCAACATTCAATGAAGGATCCATTTGAATTGCTAATAATGTTTCAGTTTCAATTGTGAAACCTAAACGTGAAGCAAAACGAATAGCTCTGAGACGACGAAGATTGTCTTCTTGAAATCTTTGATATGGGTCACCAACTGTACGAATGATATTATTTTTTAAATCTTCAATCCCTCCAACAATATCTATAATTTCATAAGTATTAAGAGACATAGCTAGTGCATTAATAGTCAAATCGCGTCTAAATAAGTCTTCTTTTAATGTAACACCTAATTTAACATCAGTATTACGATCATCAGTATTATTTAAATCAATTCTATAAGATGCAATTTCTATATCTTCACTCATACGTGAAACTATAACACCAAATGCTTTACCTTGTTCAGTATATGAAATATTTGCATCTGATAAAATTTTAATAATATCGTTTGGTAATGCATTAGTACAAACATCAAAGTCCTTTGGTGTTTGATTTAAAAATACATCTCTAACACATCCACCAACTAAAGTAAGATCAAATCCAGCAGATTTAAATAAATCTGCTAATATATGAATATCTTGTGGTAAAATACTCATTAATTTTTTTGATGCTTCTGTGTTTGATAATATTTTCATATGACAAATATAATAAAAATATTTATAATTGTACTATTTATTATTATAAATTCAAAAGTTTTTCTTTTAATAGATTTTTAAAAACCTGTTCAATACCATATTTAGTTTTAATAATATATTTATCTTTAAGTAAAAAATCTTTTTCTATATCTGTATTTTTACTAAGTGCTATTTTCACTTTTGTATTTATAGTTTCAATATTGTTATGATTCAACCTTGTGTCAATATTTTCAATTGTATATTCATTCTTAAGTAAGAATGATATAATTTCTTCTTCTGAAAAAAATAATTTTAATTCCATTGTATTTTTTAATGTTTAATATGTAAAAAAAAATATTATATTGTTACAATATAATATTTTTTTTTATAGTATAATAATAATCATTATACTATTTATTTATATTTTTTTTTTCTTAATTTATTCGTTTATATCTAAATCTTTCAAAATATCCCGTAATATGTGTTGGCATATAAAAGTAATGAGATGTGTCAAGTAATGAATTTGTTTTAACTTCATTTGTTGTAGCATATGTTTCCCATATGATATTATCATTTAAACTATCAAGAGTACAACTTGATTTTTTTGCCATACCTCAATATACGTATATTTACAAGATTGATTACAATCTGTAGATATAGGTTTTATTTCTTCTTTATTACAAGAAAATAAACCAGTTACTAATAAAAATGCGATAAATGTTCTTTTCATATTTTATATATTTAAATTTATATTACATATATATAGATAAATAAACTAATATAAAAATTAAATATTATAATTTTCTAATAAATTATTATGAGTATAAATATCTTTATTAATAATTATACGAACCCAACCAGCTTCACTTTTACCTATTTTAAAGTTAATATCTTTATCTTTAAGATATTTACCAATATTATTAAAAAATAATTTAAATGTTGAACACATTGGACAAAACATTGTTTCACTTGTTTTTGATACAGATAAAAATAATTGTTTATTCATATGACAAATATAGCAAAAAATGATAAGTTGTATACTTTTTATAAATTATTTCTTAGTTTATGTTCTTTTACTAAATAATTATAAATATTTTTTATAACTGTTTCAGTTAAATCCTGGTAAATTACAATAAATTTTGGAACAATTTCTCGATCTCTTTCTGATTCTATAGGTGGTTCAACACCATCAGGATATGTAAAACCATCTGGTCCTAAATATACAATTCCAGTATATTCGTTTTTTGAACTACGTTTAGCCCAACATGTATGTCCAGTAGAATCATTATTTATTAATGGATCTCGATAAACTTCAACTTTTAAATCAAGAAAATCTATTGTACCTGCTAAATGAATATTACTTTCCATGTAAATTTAATTTTAAAAATTGTTTCATTTTATCAATATCATTTGTATCACGAGTATCAATAGTTAATGATGCAATTTCAATATCATTATCAATAATATCTAATTTAATTAAAAATGGAGCCGGATTAGAAATATTTAAAATTTTATTACTTTCCATTTATAATTTATTTAGAATAACGTCCTACATAAACACCTTCATCTGTCCAAATTTCATATTTGTTGTCTTCAACATTGGTTACAGTCATTTTATTGATCTCGTTGTTTTTCAATGTTTCAAAAACTGACTCAACCGGAGATTGTGAATTTAATCCAAGCAATTTACTTAATTTTGCACGCTTTTGAATGTTCCAACCTTCATACAAATTAATACCGACAGGTTGTGTACCAATTACATCAACAACAGCCATAGATTTGGCTAGTGATACAATTCTACCTTTACATAATACATCTTTTCCACGCCATAAATTACGTGAAAATACACACTCTTGTCCAATACTTAATTTATTACCAAGAGAATCAAATGCTTCAATTTCTTTTTTTGCCATATTACAATTATATGAATAATATATTTAAAACAAAATTAAACAACTTTGTAGTCAAAAAACACTTCAAAATGATCCTTAGAATAATATCCAGTACGTTTTCTAGTGTTGTTTACATTACCAGATCCAGACTCAATACGAAGATTAATACATTCTTTACGTAATGCTTTTTCCCATGCTTTTACAGTTGTTTTAACCCATGCACCATGTCGTTGTAAAATTTCATTATTTGGAACACGATCAGTTAAATGATGCCACAATTCATCTGTAACATCAACAGTGAATTTATGTGTATGCTGACGAATTAATTTTGCACGTAATTTGCTTTGTTTATCCCAATCAAAACCACCTTCTGGTGTTTTAAAATTTTTATCGTCTAAACAACCAAAGATCTTAGGTTGAAAATAATCAATAGAACCAATAAGAAACCATTCTTGAAAACGAAAAGGCATTGCATAAAAACCATAAATAGCAGGTGGTTTATGCATTCCCATAGATTCATCATCAGAATTAAAACCTTTTTGTTTAACAGGTCCTAAATTGCCAACACGAACAAATGTTTTATCTAATTTATTTTTCATTTTAATCTGTTTGTTCTTTTGGAAACAACGCGCCATTGATAATATCAAGTGCTAGTTTATCATATTGAATAGAACAAAGATAATAAAAAAAGTGATACGTTGTACCACTTTTTAAAAATTATTTTTTAACTTTCATTTTTTTACTTAAAATTAAATCACTAATTTCTTTTGTAATTTCTCTTGGATTTCTATCTCCAATTAATTCTTTAATTTCATATACTAATTCTTTCATAGCTTTAAATGATGGTATAGAATGACGTTTTTCCCATGTGTCTACTGTTCTATCATAACAAATACCTCTTGGAAATAAACAATTTCTGTAATATGGTGTTACATATTGTTTTCCTTTAACCGATTCGCTTGAAAAAGATGATGCATAATAAACATGTACATATGCAGTATCAGCATTAAATTGTAATGATATTACATAATCATTTACGTTGATGATTTTGAAAAAATACTTATCAGAAATTTCAAATGTGTGTTCTGCTGTTTTTTCGATGAATTTTTGTCCTTTTGTTTTCATAATTTTACTTTTATTTTATTGTTTTTATTGATTTATAGATATAGCAACGCCATTAACCGATTCAATTGAATTGGAGAATGTATTGTTAATTTTTTTGCCTAATAAGGGTAAATGAGATACTAACTTACGTGATTCGTAATTAGCATAATAACACAATGATGTAAATTGATTGTCTAGATCCGGTTCATTAAAAATGACCACATCAATGTTGTTTAAAGATAATTTTTTGTGTAATTTTAATAAATCTTGCTCAGATTTGATTGCAAGACAAATAATAGATCCTGATGATCCATCCCACTCTTGTAGATTTTGTGGGTATGCTATTGCATATTGTGCAACACTGTGTGTTGACTGTTGTGATTGATAACCTGGAGTTAAATCTTCTCTGGTTACTACAATTAATTTAGTTTCTAGTTGTTTAGAATTAATCTATCCTTTTTTCATAACTTCTGTTTTTTATTTTATATATTATTTAATTTTTGTTTTGTTTAAAAAATATTTATTCCTCCTACAAGTGCATAGACCGTATTGAGTTAACAGTAACGGCTAATAAATATTTTTTTTAGTTGTAAGTATACCGCCGCTACTATAGTATATAAATTCTTTACCTTCTCAACTTCGTTAATTTATATACAGTACAACGACCGTACCAGACACAATGCTCAACTTAAGTTCTAATTCAACGCGTATACTCAACTCTCCTACGAATTAGTAATTGTCTCGTTCGTGCTCCTGGTCGGATTCGAACCGACGTCCAAAGGTTTTAGAGGCCTCTGCTCTGCCACTGAGCTACAAGAACATAAATGCTTTTCATGTACAAAAGATCCCGTTTTCCGTACACTTCCAGCAATTACACAGTTTACTTGGTTTTACCCGTAATTTCGAGTTTCCCTTTCTCACTTAAGATTGTATTCCGAAACTTTCCTACCATCATCAGCGCTAAATCAAGATAGTCATTTCAACTGTATTACAATTATATAAGTATAAAATTAAAAACAAAAATCAATCTACATAAAAATAAACATAATGTTTCCAATGATGACCAGTAATAGCAAATGGTTTAATATTATATTTATTTACAAATTCAACTAATTTTGCTGGTTCATCAAAACCTTTATAAGTTAATTTTTGTTTTTTATGTTTTACTTTTTTCTTTGCTTCCATTAAATTGTAGGTTCTACACTACTGGGTGATTCAATTAATTGAAACTTAGCAATAGCTTCTGTATTATTCACTAAATATGTTTGATTCCAAACATGTAATGGACGTGAATGAAACGATCCGAATATTAATGATTTATAATTAACTAAAATTTCATCTGTTTCTGTATGTTTTGATAAAAACAACACTTTGTAAACACCACCTTTATAATGTTTATAAATTCCGTTTATAATTGGGTAAATTTCCATATACATTATATGGAAATAAACTTATTTTTGTTTAATTTTTTCTACTTCTGATAATAAATAACTATTGTTTGGTTGATCTTCAATTAACAAAGTTACTTTAGAATTATCCATATCATTATAACTATTGTAATATACACAATAAACTGGATAAATTTCACCGGTTGCTTTAATACGTACATTATCACGATTACTTTTATTTGTTTCCAAATAATAAGACATCAATAAATCCCATGTAATATGTGTTCTTTCAAATGTTCTTACATGAACTTCTGTAATAGTATGAAAGTCTAAAATTTCTTTCAGTATCGCATGATTTTGTTGTTTCTTACTGTAGTTATAACCATCTGATAAAAAGTCCATTAAATACGAAATAAAACCATCAAAAAACAATAAATCAATATGAATTGATGCATCTAATTCTTTTAATTTATAAAAAATAAATAAATATTTTTCAAATTGATTATCCGAACCTACAAAAGATGGAGCAGAAACAAAATATGATTTATTAGATTCTTCTACCAATCGTTTGATACCGGCTTCATAATTACCAATTAAATCGTAATTGAAATTAAACCAAATTTCATGAGGTGTATTTAAACTACGTTCAATGTATTTTGTTACTTGTCTTGGAACTTCTTTCCAATCATTCTCTAAGACCAATATTTTTTCAAACTGTTTCATATGAATTTGTTAAAATCAACGACATGATCACAAATTACATGGATCAATAATTGTTGTAATGCAGATGAGGTTGCTAAATCACGCATAGATACAATATCATCTTTACTTGGTGTAAATAATGTAATGTATTTTACTGCATTAATCCGTTTATACATTTCAATATGGTAATGATAACCATTACGTTCAAATAACGACCATACGTCTTCAACCCATGTTTCAGGTTTATAATTAGGAAAATGCTTGAGAAAATAATTTTTCCAAGCAAAATTCTCTATGAAATGATTTTCAATCCATTCCTGTTTCATAATTACCAATTTACATGGATTAAACATTTTTCAACAACACCAATACTAACCAAGTATTCAGTTAATAATGGATAACTACTATGTTCTTCTATATGAAACCAAAATGCATGACCATTTTCACATTCTTTATTATCAATTAAATTTTCATAATCTAATCGTGCAGGTCCTGGCATATTAGAACCACACGGTTCAAATAATTGTATTGTGCTTAATCCCATAATGCAAATATAATAATAATAATTGAATAAAAAAAAATTATTTTAACATGAGTAATAATAAAAATAAAAAAAGACTCTAAATATTTTAGAGTCTTTTATTTATTATTGATACATCTCAAACGATATTCCCGTTACGTAATTCATAAGAATTAGAGGCTTTACTTCGCTATATCTCGATGTATCTCGATGTATCACGGTGTTTTAAAGTTTTACCAATGATAAAACTTCTTGATTCATTGCTGCATCGAATAACTCAGCTGCAGTTTTAATATCATCTGTTAAGAAAGATACTGTTGCTGCTGAATATCCACTGAAGTAGAATACATTTTGAACATCACCGTGCATAATTAACAAATTCATAATACAATTATATAAATATTATATTAATTATAAAAATAAATACATTTTGAATATCACTATTTAATATATAATTTATGAAATTTAACAGAATAACTAAAGATATAAAAGAACAACTTTTTTTAGATTCAAAAAATATGACTACTAAAGAATTGTCGATAAAATATAATAAAGCGTCTTCATCCATTAACCAATTACTTAGAACACACAATTTAAAATCAAAACCAGAAGAAAGAAGAAAATTTGATAAATCATTTAACGAAAATATTTTCTCTAAATATACAGAAGAATCATGTTATATTGCTGGGTTTATTGCGGCAGATGGTTGTATACGCAATGACCGAGTATTATCAATTAAAATATCTATAGTTGATTTAGAATTGTTAGAAAAAATATCAAAAATTATTGGAGGATATAAACCAATAATTTATAAAAATGTTTGTTCATTATATATTAATAGCTTACAAATTATTAATGATCTAAAAAATAATTTTAATATTACACCAAGAAAAACATTTACATTAAAATTTCCAATACAAATACCTATAGAATTTAGACATCATTTTATACGAGGCTATTTTGATGGTGATGGGTGTATATTTAAGACTTTAACAAATCCAAAAAAAATAAATACAAGTAAAATAAAATTAAGGTATACTATTTTAGGCACATATGATTTATTAAATGGTATACTAAATAGTTTACCTTTTGAAAATCATTATAAAATTAAACCAAAAAAAAATATATTTTATTTTTCTTTGTATAAAAATGCTTTTAATTTTTATACATATATTTATAATAATTATACAATTTGTTTATTAAGAAAAAAAGAAAAAGCTGATAATATATTATCAGCTTTTTCTTGATTTTTATAATATTTTATAGTTTAACTAAAGATAAAACCTCTTGGTTCATTGCATTGTTAAACAATTCTAATGCTGTTTTAATATCATTAGTTAAAAATGATATAGTTGTAGCAGAATAACCTGAAAAATAAAATACGTTTTCTATGTTTGAACCGTGCGTTTCAAACTTACGTCCTCCACCACCGTAACCGTGTTGCAAGTTCCATAATACGATAACAAAGTTATCAACATATGCTGTACTGAATCCTGCACTTCTCAATTTAGATTTAGCCGTTTCAACATTAGTTTCACCTAATTGTGATGGGTTAAATTCACTATCTGAAATACATAGAATTCCTGTTGGGAAATCTGATTCATCTACACCTTGATGTTTCAAGTTTACAAACAAATCAATTACTGATTGGAAGTTTGTACTACCAACATAACTAGATCTGTCATTGTACCAACGGTCAACTGGTGTTTCGCCTTTCCATGTATGCATTTGTGCATTTGAGTTGAACTCAATCCATGCATCTGTAAATCGTCCTGTTAAGAACTCAGAGAAATACAACGCCAATGCTTTACCAATATCATAACATGTCATGTTTGTACCAGCTGCAATTGAACCCATTGAACCAGATGTATCACGTACAACAATCAATGATGTTTCTTTTTTAACTGAACCACCTTTTTTAACAAGAGTTGCAAACTGTTTGTTAATAGTTTCTGTTTTTGCTACACCTAAAGATGATTTTAAACTTGGCATTCTTTCGAATAACTCATGTACAAATCCTGTAAATTTAGCTTCAACATCAGACTTAGTAATCCAATTTTCATATTTTGTCTTAAGACCTTGGTTGTCAAGGTATTTAGAACGTACCATTTTATTTAATGCACGACCGTGGATAGCATTGAAATCGATTTTATCGTGCTTACCTTGAGAGATAAGTTTTTGCCATTCGTGTGCAGTACCAGAAGTTTTTAATTTACGGTACATTTTGTAAGTAGAACTTGCATTCTCTTTATTACCGTATAGTAATGAACAAATCCATTTAGCAATCATGCTATCTGCTTGAGATTCAACAGTTTTACATGCTGAACGAGCTTTAATTTGTGGTAAATATTTTTTAAGTAAGTTGTTTTGATTTTCATCACCCAACCCAGCTACAATTAATTTACCGAATTTGTCCCAGTTTAATTTACGACCTTCCCAACCGTTATATACTAAATCGTATTGTAACATTGTGAAAATGTCTTTCCACGAACCAACAGCAATCATTAATGTAACGTTGTTCCAGAATGTTTTTGGTGCATTCATATGTAACCAAATCATACGCATGATACCTTCGTGACGTAACTCAGCACCTTTTTGAGATACAGAAGTTTTTGCACCGAATACATCAGTGATACGAGTAATCATACGAATGTATAATGTAAACGCAACTGTTTTTAATTTGTTTTGACTCCATAACAATTCTTGGTCCTTAGCAATTTCATTGAAATTACGAGGAACTTTGTAAGAACCCAATTTTCCAAACTGGTCTACGAAATCATTTCCTGTAGTAGAATATTTAACACTTCCATTCTGTGAACGTGTTTCTGCACCTTTTTTCAACGCTGCATTAACAAATGCATTAGAAGAACCAGATGTTGTTGCACTCTTAGTTGGTGCATCGAATAATTTTGTTTTTTTGCTTGTAAACATCTTAATTACTTTTTAGTTTATTTTTTATTACTTAGCATTTATATTGCTAATTTTTTTATTATAGAAATATTCTACAGGTTTTTTTTATTATTGTTTAGAATTTTTCTTTAAAATATTATCAATACGTTCTTCTATTCCATGAATAACATCTTTTGGAACATTTTGCATATATACTGTACAAAAAGAAAATTTAGTTTTAATTTGTGCGTATGTAAAGTTAGGATAGTCTTTTTTTAACAACTCAAATTTTTTATCCAAATATTCAATAACCTCATCATCATCAATTGCTAAACCATAATGACCCGTTTCTAAATGTTCTTGCCATCTATCATTAAATAATTGTGTTTTTGTTTTAGGTCTTGGCGTAGTATTAGGTGAATCAAATGTACGGAGAATCAAAAACATTGGATTCAATAAAGTTTGAGGCTTATTTGTATTTAATTCCCATACAACAGGATTTAAATCATACATTTCATTATAATACTCTAAATGAAGCATAGTCATTGGTAAACCTTTATCAACTTTTAAAACAGGAATAACATGACCTAATACATCACCAGGTGTTACTGATTGTCCTAATTTTAATGTTGGTTCTGGTTGTATTTCACCATAAACTATAAATTTATCATTTACTGTTTTAATAGTTACTTCAAATGTATCATTCCACCATCCACATCCTACAGCTTCGCCTGTAAATTGCGAAATAGATACAACTTCACCAGAAGTAATTGAATACACCAATGTACCTGGTTCACAATATAAATCTATACCGGAATGTATATCATATTTACGAATTGCTCCAAATGAACCAGAATGCTCAGGTTTAATCGGAACATCTTTAATAGACAAGTTTTTAATAGGTTTATGATACATTTAAGACACTTTTATTACATTTATATAGATTTATACATAAATATAAAAAAAAATGCGTCACAATTAATTTATGACGCATTTTGTTATAATGGAATAATTTTGAATATTCCTAATTTATGTGTTGTGTTTGACAAGGTTTTTTTCTTTGACATACAAACGAACTTTGGTGCTGATACAATTGTAGTTTCTACAAATTTAGTACCAACCCAATATTCCATTTTACATAGTGGATTATTGTTCATACTTTTCACTAAAAATTAATTCATCGTTTTTAATATCATGTATAATTTGTAAATATACATTATTTTTCAATGTATCACAAACTACCACATTATTATTTAAATCAAAATCGATATAAGAACTTGATGTATGTCCCACAACATGAATGTAACTATCAATACAATCTTGTTTTAATGATACAGGTCTAATCCATATCGGGCTTTGAGTTTTATCTTCTCCAATGTCTGAATTATTTGGACCTTTTTGAAAATCAAAACACTGTCTGTATCTTGAATATAAATAATTGATCTCATTTTCAATATCGTCTAAATTAACTTCGTAATTAGCACACCATGTTTTAGAAACACCTGCATGTGTAAACATAATTTTGTCATATACATGACACATAGTTATTAATCCTTCAGTTTCAGCAATATCAAGCATTTCTTGAATATCCCAACGTTGTGCACCTTGATAACCAGTGTATTGTTTTACGGATCCTCTTAAATAATGAAAATCATGATTACCAATTAACAACACAACTTTATCCATATTAGCTCTTTTAAAATCTAATATTTCTTTGAAATTGTGTTTTTGAATAACAGGTGAAACATCAAACGAATCAAAATAATCACCAATGAATACAAATAAATCTGTATCAGGATTGGAAGCAACTATTTGTTTCCAAATAGTACGTCCATGAATATCACCAATCACTATTATTTTTTTCATCTTATTACAAATATAGTAATTATTTTTTTAATTATATCATATGTGTCCCATTTTTTAGCAAAAAAAGTGTCTTAGGACACTTTTAATTTAAAATATTTTACAACTGTTGCCGGATAATCGGGATAAGCCATGTATTCTTTTGTTACTTGTTCACCATCAAATGATAATTCTAAAATATCACTGTTTTTAATTTTGTCAATGTTTTCAAATGGTAAGTCCCATTCTAATGCGTGTTTTGCTTTGATGTTACGAAGATCATCTGGAAAGATATTACCCAACATTACTTTGCGATTGTTGTCATAATATTCTTTGTAATTGAAAACAGCAATATTTGCTTTAGATAGTTCATCGCGTTTGAAATTCATCAACTCACCGGAAACTGGTTCTTTTACAAAATATTTATATTCATTATCTGGTTCACCTTCCTTTTTTCCATAACGTGCATCGATTTTTTCTAAATTAAAATACATGTCGTTGTCTTTAAGATAAACTAAATCATCTGCATTTAACACACTTTTATAATCGTGTAGCGGTATTCCTAAAATTACACCTTTCATCGTTAATTATTTAAAATTTGATTGTTATTTTTTACAAGAATACGAATATAAATTAATATATAAAAGAGGTATGGAATATATTTTTGATAAAAAAACATTGAGCACAGTCCTAGAAAACATTAAAGTTTCTAAAAATCAGCGCATTTGGATTCACCATCCAATAACTGAAGATTTGATACAAGTTAATGTATTAAACGTATCTGTTAATAAAATATTAGTATCTGTACCAGAAGAATCACCATATTTTGGTCAACCGGATTGGTATATCGCTAAAACAAGTGTTATTGGAATAGTATAATTAATTAATATACAGATAATTAAATAATTTTCATAAACTTAATTTGTATTTATTCATATAATATTTATGGATATACAAAAAGTAATAGAAAAAACAATACAAGACGAAACAGAAAAAGAGAAAAAAGTTTTTAGTCTTAATTCTATTAAATTAGATAAAACACCACGTCCATCACAAGTTGAATTATTAGAATTTACAAAAAAATGTGTAATGTCTAATAAAAAATATATGATTATAGATGCACCAGTTGGTATCGGGAAGTCGTATTTTAGTGTAATGTTTATGGATTGGTTTAAACAGAATTATGATATAACTGCACAATTCGATATATTAACGAATTCTAAAATATTACAAGAACAATACACAAATGATTTTGACTTCATTAATTCATTATGGGGAAAAGGTTCATACCAATGTGATACATACGATACAGATTGTGCAACTGGTTCAGAATGGTGTAGAATTCAAAACAAACAATGTGATAGTTGTCCGTATGCTGAGGCTAAATGGAAATTTGATATGGGTGATGTATCATTAACTAACTTCCATTTATTCTTAACATATATGTTTTATATGCCAATGGCCTGGAAAAGACGTTCACGAGTTTTGATTATTGATGAAGCTCATTCATTTGATAATGTTGTTTGTGATTTCATTACAACAAAAATTTCAAAACCTTTATTAAAAAGAAATGGTTTTACTGACGAAGAAACAAAGAATGCAATTAATGTATTCGGTAAAAACCCAGAAAATTTATCACCAGAAGAATTCGTAAATATTATCAAAGATGATTTTTTACCTATTGTTAAATCTGTAATTAATCGATTGGCTTCTGAATCAGAAGAAGGTAATATCCAAGCAGCAAATTTCTTACAATCATTGAACAATAATTTCATGAAATGGGATATTTTATATCAAGAATATAATAATTTACCAGATAACTGGATTGTTGAAATTGAAAAACAAAAAAAATACAATAAAGAAGGATCATTGACGGATGAATACTATGAATTCACTGCACAACCAGTATGGGCTTATCCATATTTAGAAAGTAAAATTTGGAACAAATATGATTATGTTATTTTCATGTCTGGTACAATCCTGGATAAAAAGATGTATTCTGAAATGAATGGGTTTGATGTATCTATGTCTGATTATATCTCAATTGACTCTCCGTTCCCTGTAGAAAATCGTCCAATTTATTATTTCTATAATACTGGAAAACAATCATTTAAAACAAAAGAATTAACATGGGAACGACAGCATCCAATATTAAAAAAGATTTTAAAGAAACACAAAAATTCAAAAGGAATTATTCATACAGCGAATTATGAGATCCAAGGTTGGGTTGAACAAAAATTTAATGAATCTCGTATATTAACACATGCATCAGATAATAGAAATGATGTATTACAGCATCATTATAATTCAGATGAACCAACAGTTTTAGTAAGTCCATCAATGATGACGGGTGTAGATTTACACGACGAATATTCACGGCACCAAACAATATTAAAAGTTCCATATCCAAATTTAGGGTCTAAAAAAGTAAAAAAACGGATGGAAACAAATGATAAATGGTATGGTTGGGCAACAGTTTGTGATCTTATTCAAATGTACGGTCGTAGTATTCGTTCCGCAGAAGATAATGCTGATACGTATGTTTTAGATTCATGTTTTGGTGATGTATTGAAATGGAATGGTCATTATTTTCCTAAATGGGTTAAAGAAGCCATTCATTATATTGAATAAAAATGATTTATAAGCGGTATGGGAGATTTTATAAACGATTTAACAGGTGGATTTTTCAAGAAGAAAAAAAATGAACCAGGTGTAGAATCAACAGGTAAAGGAAAAGATAAAATATACAATGTTTGTATTCAATTTGATGATGATGAACCACTTATATTTTATAAAGATGTAAATAAAAAAGATGCAGTAACACTTGAATTTAAATATACAAAAAACAAAGATGAAAACTATATTGAATTCAAATGTCCTAAAACGGGTAAAAAATTTAAAATATTTGTAGAATGATACGATTAATGAAATATGCCGGAGCAAAAAATGATTTTACACCAGTTATTAATGAACACATTAATCAAAGTCGTAAATCAATTTATGTTGAACCGTTTTTGGGTTCTGGTGCAGTTTTCTTTAACCTTGAAAAACATTTTGATAGATATATTTTAAATGATTTAGATACAAATGTTATTAGAATATTTAAATCATTTAAAGAAGGAACATACGAAGAATTACAACAATACATATCATTTGTCAATACAACATATGGTGATATAAAAAGAAGTAAAGAAAGTTTCTATCTATTTAGAAATGAGTTTAATAGGTTATTATGGAAGACTGACACATTGAATGAAGGTTTTGGTTTATGGTTGTTGTTTAATTCATGTATTAATTCAATTGCTAGATTTGGTCCAAATGGTTTTAATTCATGTTTTGGTAATCGTTCGATGACAAAAGATTTTAATGAAATTATGTTTCAGAAGATCAATGCACGATTACAAAGAGCAGAATTATACAATACAGATTTTTTCAACCTGATGACAAATATTGATTTGGATAAAGCGTTATTGTTTTTGGATCCGCCATATATTAAAAGACCTGTTGGTTACAAAACAATAAGTCCAGAATTTTATAATAATTATATTGAATTCTGTAAAACAACAAATGCAAATATTTTGTATACTGATATTGAACACGATGATTTAGATATGACTAAAATAGTGTTACGAGAAAAAATGCAAAACATAGCTCCGGCTAGAAAAGAAGAATTTACTGTTTTAGAACAGCAAATTATAAAAGAAGTAATGTATAAAAATTATTAAATAAACAAGATGACAAATACAAACAAATACATAACACAGTTGGATTATATTCGAGTGTTATTAGAAGAAAACAGAATTGGTGAAGCTATGAATTTTGTAGATATTTTATCAAAAGGATTAGAAAAAGAATGTACAACAATTGCAAATACTATTGAAAATAATGATCTTGTAATCGACAAAGTACAATTAAAAACTAAACCAAACAATTATATGTACATACAAGATACATGGGTTAAACTATTACAAATGGATAAAGAAAATATTTCTCTTGAAGTAAATAAAAACATTGTAGTAAAAACAACATATAAGGTAAATGAGAGTAACACACATACTAACTGATACATTTATTTGTAAATATTATAATAACAATGTAAACAATAAAGAAGTTATTAAATTATTTCCTGATAATCTATATTCATTTGTAGTATCAAAATTAAATAACTTTAAGGAAACAAAAAAAGATGCATTGAGTTATGATAAGTATACTTATTTGTTATATCAATTTTTAAATGAAAATTATAAAGATGATATAACAAAATTTAAAGAAGCAATAAAAAGAATTAAATAATTTTAATGTTAGAAGCAATAGATTTTAAAAAAGATGAAATAGTTAATAAAATTACAAAAGATAAAAATTTTACTACTATTTTAAAATGTTATAAAACAGAAAAAACATCTGCATTTTGTATTGATTTTTATAATGAATACAAAAACGGATTAGTAGATAAAATTTATGGAATTACAATTGGTGATAAGTTAATTAACATCTTGGTTCCAGTATTTTCAACCGAAAAAACAATCACATGGAATTTCAGTTATTTAAAAACAATTCGTTCAATTTTACCAGCTGAATACCGCGATTTAGAAGATCATGAATTAGTTGATTTAATTAAATGTCCATTATATTATTTTGACAAATACACGGGCGAAACTATCTTTTTATCATTAGTGTCTTTAAATGATTGGATTGATAATGGAAATAAAGGTAAAAACGGCTTCTCTGTTTACTTTTGGAATGACAAGTTACCGAATAAGTATGCAATTAGTAAAAAGGCTCTTAAATCGGATATATTTGTGAAATCATTACCATTTTATACTGATACACAATTGAAAAGTATTTGTAAAGATTTTGCAACAGAATACCATGCACAATTTGCAAATGTTTCTACACGTTCTGCACAAACAGTTATAAAAAATATTACTGACGGTTTATATGCACAAATAAAAGTTTATTTGTATTTATTAAAAGAAGGTTATACTGTTCGTATGGATTGGTCGGAAGGTGATGATTTAGGAATTGATATTCAATTATACATTCAAAACACATGGTTAAATATTGATGTTAAATCAACAAAAACAACAGATCTAAAAATTTCTAAAAATCGTAAAGAAACAGATTTTTATGCGGTTTGTACTTGGGATAAATCAGATGTTATTTTAAAAGGATTCTTGTTTAAATTTGATTTCTGGAAAAGTGATATTTTAGGAACAAAAGAACCAGAATATAATGGCGATATGTATTTTAAATCATTAACAAGTTTAAAGAAACAAATTGTTAAAATTGATAATATTTTTACACCATACCATAACTATCAAAAATTAAAAATGAAACGAGGCGAACGTTTATTTAACGCACAATAATATGAGTAAAACATTTATAGTACCAACAAAAGCAGTTTCATCAGAAGAAGCAAAAGAAAGTTTGAGAAAACTTATTGAAGACTACAAAGAAGAAATTGTATTTGACGACGACGAATTTGCTTATATGTATTTACCAAATGAAAATAAAAAAGAGGATCAATTATGATCCTCTTTTTTTTATTGCCAGTTCCTCATGTAAAATTTTTGCTGTCCTATTGTTTCTGCACTCTCAATTTCAAGACGTTTGGAATAAGATTTATTTT
>ENA-UOUJ01000114-UOUJ01000114.1-activated-sludge-metagenome-genome-assembly--contig:-NODE-114-length-71395-cov-51.839305_pt1 | contig 71395 bp, 72 predicted proteins | sample MGYA00249839_ERZ747224 | MGnify/ENA primary metagenome ERZ747224 (study PRJEB28782, sample SAMN03220277) | activated sludge metagenome | biome: wastewater; feature: sewage sludge; material...
GAAAGACCAAAACCAAACCAATATCCTGCCTATGCCTTAAAAAAGCGATGATGGCGCGAAAGACCAAAACCAAACCAATATCCTGCCTATGCCCTAAAAAGCGATGATGGCGCGAAAGACCAAAACCAAACCAATATCCTGCCTATGCCCTAAAAAGCGATGATGGCGCGAAAGACCAGAACAAAACCAATGTCCCGCCTATGCCCTAAAAAGCGATGATGGCAAAAACCACGATTCAAACCCATAGAAAACAGGATTTGATTCACAGTATCCTAAGTCTGCTGGTTCCTGAGCAGCGAAAAACCAACACTGAAACCAGGACAACTCATTTTAATCGGAGAAAGTTCCGCTTAAGAAATTCAATCCTGAAAAACCAACCCTCAAAAGTTGGAAGAAAGTTTTAAACTCCCGAAACTGTATGTGCAGATCGGGAGTTTTTTTTTGTCAGTATGTGAAGAAGTAGATTACATTCAATGTTGCCAGTGATGCACTAAGCAAATGATGGAAATGAAAATGTTGGCCGAAGATGGACGCGCCCTTATACTCAATTATGGAATCATCCGGTTTAACCGGGTCCAGAGTTCATTGTCAAAATCGCTGAGTGCAAAATGAACAGCACCGGCCGACTCTCCCATCCTAATGATGACAAGATTTTTAGAAGGAACTACATATAGTTTCTGATCGTTTTTTCCCAACGCAGCATACATATCACCCGGCGCTTCAGGAATGATGGATCCGGAGAAAACCCATCTTAATCCCGGCAGCATGTAATTGGGCTTTCCATTGAGCCACGTAAGATAACCATAACCCGGGTTCAGGCTTTGAGAGGTGTTAATCATCTGACTGAAGTACACACTATCGTTCAAAATATTTTCAGTATTCCATTTGCCGCGGTTGAGCAACAGCAATCCAAAACGCGCCATACTACGTGCATTGCTGAAATACACATTGTTTGAATTGGGCGTTTTAATCCACACCCCATTCATCCCGATCCTGTTCCTGATTTTTTGCTGGAAGTATTGATTAAAGGTTAACCCGCTGGCATTCTCAATTACTTTATCTAAAAGCGTGTAGGCGGCATTGTGATATGCCCAGCGCGTGCCCGCATCCGCAGTATAGGTCAGGCATTCGGGCAATGTACAATCCGGATCAGCCACTGCATCATTCAACCCGGTCGTCATGGTGAGTTGATGTTTTACCTGAATCCCGATTTCTTTATTGGCAGGAGTGGTTGTCCACCCCACCCCTAAATACTGTGATGTAGGTTGATTGATTTGTACGATGCCTTCCTGTTGTGCAATACCCACTAATAAAGCGGTGACTGTTTTTCCGGCAGATGCCCAATACCATATACTATCGGTTGTAAACTGATCGAAATATTTTTCAACTACCAGCTTCCCGTTCTGCAAAATGATAAAAGCTTTGGTATTCCTTTGATCGAGAAAATTATACAAATCATTCAGTTCCGTGGTATCCCAACCCAATGCAACGGGCGATTTTGTTTGCCATTCGTTACCGCTTACCGGCGGAAAGTACATAGCTTCCGCAGGAGGTGGAACCGAAGGATTATCCGTATCCTTTGTACAGGAACTGCAAATGAATAAGCAAATCATCAGGCCAATGGGAAGAAGAATAGATGTACGCATAAAAATGAAGAGTAGACTGCAACACAAAGGTATTGTTTAAAACAACGGGAAATAAAATGGGCAGTCCATCATTTAGTATACAACAGTAACAACTATTACATTTTTTTCAGGGGCTTTCACCGGCAATACTTTCACAAACAACGGTTCCGGCTTTTCGTTCCGCTGCTGGCGCAGCCCACTTCAATCCGGCAGCCCTTCAACCTTTGTTTTTCAATGCAGCAGTTTATTTTATTTCAATCAACATCAATAGTAACCATCACCTGCACAGGAATCATTCCCCAAATTTCATTTCACGATGATTTTTTGACTAAAAACATCTCCTTACCTGAAAAAAAATCATAAAATGTGGTGTGTGTTTTCCGCAAAAGTGAGTAGATGAACTGATAACATTTTTATATATGAGGGGGATTTTAATGTGATTTATACGTAAAATCGTAAAAACACGATGCGGTGAAAAGTAGTATCCCTACGTGAATGATAGCCTATATACGATGCAGTGTGCAATTTCGACATTGCGAAAAAAGAGCAATTTCGCTCTTGATTCAGGGGTAAAAGCGTCGCATCTTTGTATCAGAAGTTGATTGATACGAATTAATATCAATCAATATCCAAAAATCCTGATAAAACCGAAAGAAAAGTAGTTCCAATATCCAACTAAGAAAAGCTACAAAAATCCGATATCAGTCAACTTCTATCTATTTTGTTTTTTGAGTATTTGGTGAATAAACGATATCCTTAGAAAAGACCAGAAGCATCCAATTCCTTTGACCAACATCCTTCGAAAAACCGAAAGAGAAATCCAATAAACCGCTTCCAATATCCTAACCGTTACGCGAAAGCGAAACAGCGAAAAATCGGAAAGATCCAGATTCCTGAAACCGTGATCCATTATCCTAAACCCGAGGCTACCCACCCGGTGAAAAGACCTACTGAAACCAGGATAAACTTATTTAACATACAGAACCCCCTCTGAAAGTTAAAGTCCCGTCCTGAAAAACCAACTGAAATGGGTTAAAGTTGGCATCCGAAATACATTGCTTCCGGATTGTTCATTCAGATGAATAGCCCGGAAGTTTTTTTATTTTGCAGGATGTACTTACCTGCACCGGCACTTCCCGCTCCTCCCCAACGCATCGTTTCACTGGTGCCTTCTATCACTGAACTCCTGTACCATTTAAACCTTGAAACCGAAACGGTGGGCATCACCAAATTTTGTGTGCACCCCGAAGCTTGGTTTCGCAGCAAACAACGGGTAGGCGGCACCAAAAATGTACATATTGAAAAAGTACGTGCCCTCCAGCCCGATCTCATCATTGCCAACCGGGAGGAAAATGTACGGGAACAGGTAGATGCGCTGGCTGCAGAATTCCCGGTATGGTTAACCGACATTAACGATATACATCAGGCCTTACAGATGATTACTGAAGTTGGCAGGCTCACTCACCGCGATTCACAGGCCGAAGCTTGGGTAGATGCTATCCGCAGGGAAATTCCGGTTTCCCCGCCCACCCCACTAACAGCAGTATATCTGATTTGGAAAGACCCGTACATGACCGTAGGAGGAGATACTTTTATTAACGACATGATGCGCATGGCGGGTTTCGATAATCCCTTTAAAAATCAATCCCGCTACCCGGAAATAACGGTGGAGGATATCCTAAACAGTGAGGCGCAATGCATTTTATTATCGAGTGAACCCTACCCTTTTGCTGAGAAACACCTCGATTTTTTTCAAAAAACCTTCCCCGGCCGGCAGGTAGTACTCGCAGATGGCGAATATTTCAGCTGGTACGGTTCTAGGATGGCCCGCGCCTTCCCCTATTTCAGGGAATTACGTGCAAAAATGGCCGAAGTTTCCTAGGTGTACTTTAAACCGCAGGGTTCCGTATTTTTGCCAAAATTTTATATACCATGGCTAACAGCAAAATTGTTGAGTTACTCGGTAAAAATGCAGACCACCTGCTGAACCACGAGTGTAAAACCATTTCCAAAGACCAATTGCACCTTCCCGGTCCGAACCATGTAGAACAATGGATGGACAGCAACCGCAGCAATCAAACCCTGCGCAGCTTACACACCATGTTAAACCATGGCCGTTTGGCCGGTACGGGATACGTTTCCATCCTCCCGGTTGATCAGGGCATTGAGCACAGTGGTGGCGCCTCCTTTGCTCCCAATCCTATTTATTTTGATCCTGAAAATATCGTAAAGCTGGCCATTGAAGCAGGTTGCAATGCCGTAGCTTCTACCTATGGCGTGCTGGCAAGCGTAAGCCGTAAATATGCCCACAAAATTCCGATGATGGTTAAAATCAACCACAACGAGTTTTTGAGCTATCCCAATAAATTTGATCAGGTGATGTTCGGACAAATTAAAGATGCCTGGAACATGGGCGCCTGCTCCGTAGGAGCTACCATTTACTGGGGAAGCCATGAAAGTGGCCGCCAGTTGCAGGAAGTGGCTCAGGCTTTTGAGTTGGCGCATGAGTTGGGTATGACCACCGTGCTGTGGTGCTATGTACGTAACAATGCCTTTAAAGTAGATGGCGTGGATTACAGTGCCGCCGCTGATTTTACCGGACAGGCCAACCACCTGGGCGTTACCATTCAGGCAGATATCATCAAACAAAAACTTCCTACCAACAATGGCGGTTACCTCGCTACCAAGCATGGTAAAACCAGCAAGCTGGTATATGAAAAATTAACTACAGACCATCCGATTGATCTGGCTCGCTATCAGGTAGCCAACTGTTACATGGGCCGCGTGGGCTTAATCAACTCCGGTGGTGAAAGTATGGGTGCTACTGATTTAGCAGAAGCTGTAACCACAGCCGTGGTGAACAAACGCGCCGGTGGTATGGGACTGATCAGCGGAAGAAAAGCATTCCAGAAACCCATGGGCGAAGGCATTGAATTGCTGAATGCCATTCAGGATGTTTATCTCGATAAAAGCATTACTATTGCATAGTAAAAAACAGGGGAACATTTGCCAAAGCGTGTGTTCCCCTTTTATTTCAAATCCTAATTAGAACGGATGAAACAAGAAGAGGATTTTTCAGCAAACCTTGCAGGAGAAGATCCGCAATTGGAAGGTGAAGAAAAAACAAGTTGGTTCAAACGCATTAAAAAGGGCATCTTAACTACTACCAAAGAGAAAAAAGATGCTCCGGAAGGCTTATGGACCAAATGCCCTTCATGCAAATACACCTGTACCATTACCGAACTCGACGAGAACAAATATGTTTGTCCTAAATGCGAATACCACCACCGCATTGGCAGTGATGAGTATTTTCAAATCTTGTTTGATGACAACATATTTGTGGAACTGTTTGCAAACATCAAATCAAAAGACCACCTGGGTTTTGTTGATTTAAAACCCTACTCCAAACGGTTAGAGGAAACGTATGCCAAAACAGACATCCATGATTCCATCACCGTCGCTCACGGTAAAGTACATGGCCACGACCTGGTAGTAGCCTGTATGGATTTTGAATTCATCGGCGGCAGCCTGGGCAGTGTGATGGGTGAAAAAATCAGTCGTGGTTGCGATTACTGCATTGAACACCGTATACCGTTTATGATCATAAATAAAAGTGGCGGTGCCCGGATGATGGAAAGTGCGTTCTCGTTGATGCAACTGGCAAAAACGTCGGGCAAACTGAAGCAACTGAGCGATGCTAAAGTGCCGTATATTTCATTGTGTACCGATCCTACTTTTGGCGGAACCACCGCTTCTTTTGCCATGCTGGGCGATATCATTATCGGTGAACCCGGTGCCCTGATTGGCTTTGCAGGCCCCAGGGTAATTAAAGAAACCATCAAGAAAGATTTACCGGAAGGTTTCCAGCGCAGTGAGTTTTTGCTGGAACACGGATTCCTGGATTTCATTGTGGCCCGGAAAGACCTGAAAGATAAAATGGCTCAGCTGATAGAGTTGTTTAAAAGCTGATGCAGAAGCATAAAAAAAATAATGAGAAGGAAAGCCGGAAGGTTTTCCTTTTTTTATGTAATAACTAAAAACACCGAACGGGTTATTCCATCAAAACATTACAGCTTCGCAGATGAATGATGTTGTAACAAAAAAACACCATTGCCAGTAACCAATCATCGCATCCTGTAGCACAAATCACTTTTTCACCTTTTTCTTTTTCACCTCTCCTATTAATTCGCCGTAAGGTTTGAGCGGTTCAAAATGATCAAAAATAATCTTGAGAATAGCCAGTAGCGGAATGGCAAGTACCAATCCAGGAATGCCCCATACCATTTCACCGGCTACCAATACCAGGATGGTGAACAATGGATTGATGTTCACCTTAGCTCCTACCACCAAAGGCTCAATTAAATAGGTTTGAATAAACTGAACCAGTGCATAGGTAATGATAATGGCGATAACCATACGTACATCTGCACCCTGACTTAGGCTAAACAGCACCGTTAGTGTAGTGCCGGTGAGGTTGCCCACAAACGGAATCATCTCCAGCAACCCGCACAAAATGGCAAAAAACAAAGCGTATTTTACTCCAATGATGCTGAAGGCTACACCATACATTACCCAAAGGCAGAGGATCATGAGTGATAGTCCGGTTAAATACTGCTGTCCCACCTGTGTGGATTGTTCCAGGGCCTTTTCTGTTTTATCCTTATGATTAACCAGAGTAACGTTTAAAATGAACTTCTTAATATGAGCACGGTAATAGAGAAACAAAAACAAATACACCACTACCAACACAAAATCAACGATGAACGTCCATAAATAACCTGCTACTCCTACCAGTCCCTTGCCAACAGTTGCAGCCCCTTTCTCTTTGTTTTGCTGCACCATCTGCTCCTGCATTTGTTGAGAGATACCCAATTTATCCTTGATCATTTGCTGGATGCTCTGGATGATTTCTTCCAGCTTACCTTCCATCTTGAATGCATCACTGGCTACATTACCAATTTGCCACGACACCAGCCAGATGACACACACAAAACCTGATACAAAAATGAATGTAGATAACAAAACCGCCATCACGCGTTTCATCTTCCTTTTTTCAAACCAGCGATTGAGGGGCAGCATCACCATTGCCAGTAATCCGGCAAAAGCCACCGGAACCAGCAGTGCTTTAGAAAAATACAACACAATGGTGGCCAGTATAAACAGCAGCAACAATTGTATGGTTTTGGTTAACGGAGAGGATGAAGAATCGGCAGCCATAGAGTCCTATTTTAGATTGAAGTTAATCATTATGAGGCGTACATCTGCCCCCGTTAATTCTAAATATTCATCAGGATGAGTTCACCCTCCAACTGCGGTGGCCGGCTTTATTTCGCTATTTTTGCATGACAGCGTTTATGGAAATCAATAACAAGAAGGCAACACACGATTATTTTATCGAAGCACGATATACCGCGGGCATGGTATTGAGTGGTACAGAAATAAAATCATTGCGTGCAGGAAGGGCAAGTTTTATAGACAGTTACTGCCTTTTTCATCAGGGTGAACTGTATGTAAAAAATTTACACATCTCACCCTATGCCTTTGGTACATACACCAACCATGAGCCTTTGCAGGAAAGGAAATTATTACTCACCAAAAGGGAGTTGCGCAAACTGGAGGCCAAGAGCAAAGAGAAAGGATATACCATAGTACCCCTGAAATTATTCCTGGCCGATAGCGGATATTTTAAACTGGAAATCGGATTGGGCAAGGGAAAGAAAAATTATGATAAACGGGAAACCATTAAAGCGCGGGAAACGGACCGGGATATACGAAGAAGTTATAAGGTATAAAAACACTGCGCACGCCTCCACCATCAACATTCACTTAAACTCAGCGGTACATTCACGGCCAGCCCGCCATCGGCTGTTTCCTTGTACTTGGAGTTCATGTCTTTGGCGGTATCCCACATGGTTTTGATTACACCATCCAGGCTAACCCGTGCAAAATCGGGAGTGCTTTGTAAAGCCAGTTGCGAAGCGGTAATGGCCTTTATGGCACCCATGGCATTGCGTTCAATGCAAGGTATTTGAACCAGTCCGGCAATGGGATCACAGGTCATTCCCAGGTGATGTTCCATTGCAATCTCTGCGGCCATCAATGCCTGTCGTTGTGTGCCTCCCATGGCTTCGGTGAGTGCCGCGGCGGCCATTGCACTGCTCACTCCTATTTCAGCCTGACAGCCACCCATAGCGGCAGAAATGGTAGCGCCTTTTTTGAAGATGCTGCCGATTTCGGAAGCGGTTAACAGAAAGTGGATGATGTCATCCTCCGTTTTTTCTTTATCATCAAAAATGATATAATACATCAACACCGCCGGAATAACACCGGCAGCACCATTGGTGGGGGCAGTTACCACACGTCCGAATGCAGCATTTTCTTCATTCACCGCCAGAGCAAAGCAACTCACCCAGTCTAAAATATTTCTGAAAGTATAGCCGGAGTGTTTCACAAAATTCAGCCACTCTTCATAGCTGTTGTAGGTAACGCCTTTCAACAATTTTTTATTCAACACGGCGGCTCTGCGTTTTACCTGCAAACCACCGGGCAGTTCTCCTTCTGTATGGCATCCGCGAAAAACGCATTGTTTCATCACCTCAAAGATGCGCATCACACCTGTACGGGTAGCTTCGGAAGTACGCCATGCCTGTTCATTTTCGTAAACCACCTCCGAAATGTTGAGGCCTGTTTTTCTGCACCAATGCAATAAATCAGCAGCCGTATTCACCGGGAAAGGTAATTCCACTGACTGGGATTCTCCAGATGAATCCTCTCCTTCGCGCTGAATAAATCCGCCTCCAATGGAATAGTAGGTAAAAGATTCAGATTGCCCGTCTTCAAAACTCACCAGTATACTCATGGCATTGGGATGAAACGGCAGCGATTCAGTATACAGAAACACAATATCTTCTTCCGGATGGAAATGAATATTTCGTATACCCGCCAGCGTGAGTTGATGGTTTTCCCGAATAAACTGAATTTTTGGTTGTATGGCATTTACATCGAAAGTAACAGGGTCATCGCCACTGAGTCCGAGCTGCACGGCAATATCCGTGCCGTGACCTATACCGGTTTTAGCGAGGGAACCATACAGCAGCACCACCACTTTCTCTATCTTCATCAGGCGGCCAGTGGCCTGCAGGCGCAACATACAATCCTGAGCGGCACGCCAGGGCCCGAGGGTATGGCTGCTGCTGGGGCCTACCCCAATTTTAAACATATCAAAAACAGAAATGGCTTCGTGGCTCACAGGCAGGGTTTAATACTTAATCAACATTAAGCAGTTCTACTTCAAAAATCAGATATGATTCAGCCGGAATCCTTCCGGAAGGATGGTCGGTATATCCATATCCCAGATAGGGCGGTACGTACACCGTGATGCTCCCGCCTTCTTTAATTCTGGGCAAGCTCTTTTGCAAACCAACAATTAACTGGCCCAGGATAACAGAAATGCCCTCGCTGTTCGATTCAAATACTGTTCCGTTCAACAATTTCCCGGTATAACGGAACCGGATGTTGGAGCAAATTTGCGGATTCGGCCCGGAGCCTTCCACATGTATTACATAAAACACTCCCGCTGGATGGGCTGTAAAAGGGATACCGGCCGTTTGCAGCCAGTCTCTCAGGTAAGCAATCTCCACATCAGGTGCCGTTGCCGGAGCATCGAAATAATTACAATCTGATTTTTTAATACAGGAAGTGAACCCCGCAGCGGTAAGCACACAGGCAAGGGTAATTTTTAAAAACAAAGAAGGAATTTTCATCATTTATTCAGGTTGATTTTTAAGCTTGGCTTTCAGTTCGTGGTAATGTTGTTCATTCATCTCCCAGCGAAAATGCATTCTGAAGTAAGCAATAAATACGATGGCAATCAGTAAGGCAATGAATACCACTACAAAAGTTGCACCGGAGGTATTAGAAACTTTGGCATACCAATCAGGTAGAAAAAGGTAAACCATCATCACAAATAATAAAATAGGTAAGGTTAATAGAGCTGCCATAGGCAAACCGGCCAGCAATTTACGCGAAAAGGTGCTCTCCGGCCCCCGTTCACGTTCCCACCGCTCCAAAAAAAGTTTGTCATTTTCAGAAAGCATGGTGTAAAATTAATGCAATTGAAACAATGCTTTGTACTTTTACCAATATCACGTAGTTTACAGCCTCAGCAACTATGAAAATCGAATCTTTACTTGTTCAGTACCTCTACAATCAAAAAAGCCTGACATTGCAGGGCATTGGCACTTTTACCCTGCACGGAGAAATCCCCATGCCTTCCGATAGCGACAAACCTCAGTCTCTGCCCGAAGGCACTGTTACCTTTCAGGAAAACAAACACGCCGGTCAGGATGACGGCCTGATTCAGTTCATTGTAGAGCACACCCGCAAAATATTACCGCTGGCAACTTCTGATCTGGAATCCTTTTCCATCCTTACCAAGGAATACCTGAATATTGGAAAGCCCTTTACGTTGGACGGTGTAGGAACCTTGCTGAAAAACCAAAAAGGAGTGTATGAATTTACGCAGGGTGAAGTTGTTCACCCCAAACTGGATAATGGCCAAACAGAACTGAAGGAAAAAGAGGCCGGTGCCATCTCTTTTTCCACCCCGCCCAGAAAATCCGGTAAAAGCAAAAATTTATGGATAGGCAGCCTGGTACTGCTGATCCTGCTGTTAGTACCGGCTATCATTTATTACTATTATGAGCAGCAGCCCGCTCCTGTGGTTTCTACTGAAAACATGATTGTAAAACCCGTACAGGATTCCATTCCGGCAGACACCTTGCGTAATGCCGTAGTTCGTGTACCCTTGGAAGCAGACACTATGCGTTACCTGGTGATTAAAACCTACTCCGACAGCACCCGTGCCCTTCGCGAAGTGAACCGGTTAACCGGTTATAACCATCGTGTGCGCAGCCTCCAGACTGATTCTGCTATGTATCATGTAATCATGCCCATTTTAAAAAGCATTCCCGATACTGCCGGGGTGAAAGACTCTATAAATCGTTTGTTTGCAGTGCGCTCCTACTTTTTACCCTAGGAGGTGAGAACCTGAAATTTTAGGCTGTCGTATCTTTGCATAAACCGGGATACGATATGGAATTCATGGATTATTATAAAATTTTAGGTGTTCCTAAAAATGCTTCAGCAGATGATATCAAGAAGGCCTATCGAAAACTGGCCCGTCAGTACCATCCCGATACCAATCCCGGTGAGGCTTCCGAAAAAAAATTTAAGGAAATCAATGAGGCCAATGAAGTATTGAGTGATCCGGTTAAACGGAAAAAATATGATCAGTATGGTGCCAACTGGCAGCATTCCGAAGCGTATGAACAGGCCAGAAAGCGGCAACAGTCGCAGGCGGGCAGTCCATTCAACCGGGGCGATTTTGACTTTGGGGATGACGGTGGGTTCTCAGATTTTTTTTCGTCTATGTTTGGTAACGGACGAAGAAGCAGCCGTGCACGCGGACAAGATACTCAGGCCAGCCTGGAACTGAATCTCACCGATGCTTTTACCACCCATCAGCAAACTTTTTCCATCAATGGCAAAAACGTACGCATCACCATACCGGCAGGTATTGAAGACGGGCAGGTAATTAAACTGAAAGGATATGGAGCACCCGCCCGCGGAAATGGTACACCGGGCGATTTATACATCACCTTCCACATCCAGAACAATACTTCGTTTATCCGTAAGGGTAATGACCTGTACACCGATTTACATATTCCGCTGTACACTGCCCTGCTGGGTGGCGAAGTTACCCTGGATACCCTGCATGGTAAATTGAAATTAAAAGTAAAGCCCGAAACCCAGAACCTCACTAAAACGCGTGTACGCAGTAAGGGTTTTCCCGTATATAAACAGGATGGGCAATACGGCGATTTGTACATCACCTTTCAGATAGATATTCCGAAAAACCTCAGTGAAAAAGAAAAGGCACTGATTGAGCAATTGCGTGACCTGCGTTCATAAAAAAATCCCCTCACCAAACAGCGAGGGGATGTATTATTTAGAGAGTGAGGTATTTTAGTAACCCATACCACCCATATCCGGTGCGCCACCCATTGGCATTTCTTCTTTCTTAGGTTTTTCTGCAACCACACATTCGGTAGTTAACAGCAATCCTGCGATTGAAGCTGCATTTTCGAGGGCTACGCGGCTTACTTTGGTAGGATCAATTACACCGGCTTTGAAGAGGTTTTCATATTCTTCTGTGCGGGCATTGAAACCAAAATCACCTTTTCCTTCTTTAATTCTTTGGATAACAATTGAACCGTCGATACCGGCGTTCGCTGTTAAGGTGCGTAATGGAGCTTCCAGGGCGCGGCGAACAATAGCCATACCGGTTTGTTCATCAGCAATTTGTCCTTTAACTTTTGCATCCAGGATCTGTACTGAACGGATGTAGGCAACACCACCACCCGGTACAATACCTTCTTCAACAGCCGCACGGGTTGCGTGTAACGCATCATCCACACGGTCTTTCTTTTCTTTCATCTCTACTTCGGTAGCAGCACCTACATACAGTACAGCTACACCACCGGCCAGCTTAGCCAGGCGCTCCTGTAATTTTTCTTTATCGTAATCAGAGGTTGTATTTTCAATCTGGCCTTTGATTTGGTTGATGCGGGCTTTGATTTGTTCTTTGCTGCCCTTTCCACCTACGATGGTAGTATTGTCTTTGTCGATGGTTACGGATGCAGCCTGACCCAGAGAGGTTAAATCCACTCCTTCCAGTTTATTTCCCAGTTCCTCAGAAATAACCTGTCCGTTGGTAAGGATAGCAATATCGGTCAGCATTTCTTTTCTTCTGTCGCCAAAGCCCGGAGCTTTAACAGCAGCCACTTTCAGCGTACCACGCATTTTATTTACCACTAGGGTAGCCAGTGCTTCTCCTTCGAGGTCTTCAGAGATGATCAACAGCGGACGGCCGCTTTGAGCTACTTTTTCGAGGATGTGCAGGATATCTTTCATCGCTGAAATTTTCTTATCGAAAATCAGGATGTAAGGGTTTTGCAATTCCACGTTCATTTTTTCGCTGTTGGTAACGAAGTACGGGCTGATATAACCGCGATCGAACTGCATACCTTCTACAGTATCTACATACGTGTCGGTACCTTTTGCTTCTTCCACGGTAATCACACCTTCTTTACCTACTTCGGCAAACGCCTTGGCAATGAGTTTACCAATCGTTTCGTCGTTGTTGGCAGAGATAGTTGCCACCTGTTGAATTTTCTTGCTGTCGTTTCCTACAGTCTGGCTCTGAGCTTTCAGATTTTCAACCACCAGGCTAACGGCTTTGTCGATACCACGTTTTAAATCCATCGGATTGGCACCGGCAGCTACCATTTTCAAACCTTCGCTGATGATGCTTTGCGCTAACACGGTTGCGGTGGTAGTACCATCACCGGCAATATCAGCCGTTTTAGAGGCTACTTCCTTTACCATCTGAGCACCCATGTTTTCAATCGGATCCTCAATTTCAATTTCCTTGGCTACAGTTACACCATCTTTAGTAACCTGTGGGGCACCAAATTTTTTCTCAATCACTACGTTGCGGCCTTTAGGACCGAGTGTTACTTTAACAGCATTCGCTAAAGTATCCACCCCTTTTTTCATTTTATTCCTTGCTTCGATATCGAAGTAAATCAGTTTTGACATATATTTTAGTTGTTTGAATGTGAAAGAATGAATGTATTCAGATTAGATGATGGCGAGGATATCGCTTTCACGCATAATCAGGTAATCGGCACCTTCAATGGTAATTTCAGTACCGGCATATTTACCATAGAGCACGGTATCTCCTGACTTAACGGTTACGGGTTCATCTTTTTTACCCGGGCCAGCCGCTACTACAGTTCCACGCTGAGGTTTTTCTTTAGCCGTATCAGGAATAATGATACCGCCGGCAGATTTTTCTTCGGCAGCTGCCGGTTTTACAATAACCCTGTCGTGAAGTGGTGTTACATTTACTTTTTGGGTAACAGTTAACTTCTTAGCCATAAAATGTAGAATTTGATTGAATGTTTTTGAATATACCCTTGAGAACGGGCACGCAAAGGTAGGCGAATATTGTACCAATGAACCGGTTTATGTTTTCTTGTCAGTTTTTATCAACGGGTTGTCAGTTCGTTGTAAAAATTCAGACATTTTTTCACCACCTGTTAATTTTCGTATCCGGCTGCGCTTCCTTCGCGGTTAATGTGCTACTTTTGCCCCCTTAATTGCGCCCGGATGATTAGCAGAAGAAATATACGCGTGAAAGTGATGCAGACATTATATGCGTCTGATTCCGGTAAAACCGTACCGGCACCGAAAGATGCCGTGGTGGTGCTCGATAAAAAAATTGAGCAAACCCGCCAGTTGTTTACATACCTCGTGTATTTTCTTACGGAAGTAGCCCGGTATGCTGAAACCGATGCGCGCAACAGAGCTGCCAAACACCTCCCTACCGCCGACGACTTAAAAGTAAACACCCGCATAGCCGGCAACCTGGTGTTGTGGAAAGTACTTGAAGACAGTTCCTTTCAGTCTGCAACCGAAGACCTGAAATTGCAGAGCATCCTGCCTCGCGACCTGGTTCGCAAGATTTATGATGAACTCGTGCAAACTGAGGAGTATCAGGATTATATTCAGATGGAAGCCCGTTTTGCCAAACAGGAAAAGAAAATGATGGAATTCATTTTCAACAGCCTGATGCTTCCCAATGAATTATTCATCAGCCATATTGAAGAACAGTTTATTAATTGGGATGATGATGCCGAGATGATGCAGGGACTGGTACTGAATTACCTCAGCAAGCCCGGTGTTCAAACATTCTCCAACTTTTTAAGTCCTGAAAAAGCCGTATTTGCCAAAACACTGCTCACCACGGTAATTGAAAAAAGGGAATATACTTTAGGACTGATCAAGCCCCGATTGAAAAACTGGGATGCCGAACGCATTGCCGCGCTCGATTTAATTTTGCTGCAGATGGGCATTTGTGAATTCCTGTATTTTGAAACCATCCCTACGCGCGTTACCATCAATGAATATATTGATCTGGCTAAGGCGTACAGTACAGAGCAAAGCGGACAATTTGTAAATGGATTACTGGACAGCATCCATAAAGACCTGATGGCAGAAAACAAGATTGAGAAAAAAGTTTTTAAAAACAGTACCCTGTAATGTTGCGTTTCATTCCCATCCTTTTTGTATTGACTGCACTTTTCAGCGTGGTATCCTGCAATGTGCGTAAGAAAGAGAAAACCTCAGTTGAAACACTGCGCATGCAACAGGCGAAGGACGCAGCCACTATTGAATTAACCACTACTGAATTTGATTTCGGACATATCACAGAAGGAGAAGTGGTGTCGCACGAATTTACATTTACCAATACCGGCACTACGCCATTAATTATATCGAATGCCACCGCCACCTGCGGATGCACTATTCCTGAAAAACCGGAAGCACCCGTAATGCCCGGCGAAACCGGCACTATCCGGGTAAAGTTTAACAGCACCGGAAGGCCGGGCAGAACACATAAGGAAGTTACGGTGGTATCAAATGCCCAACCTGAATTCCCCCGTCTGGTAATCAAGGGAATGGTTGATAAAAAGGCAGCATCCTGACAAACAGAACAACAACATATATATTCACTCACTCAAAAATAAAATAAGCACAAGATGAATTTTTTACAAGTATTTCTGATGGCACCCGATCCTAGCGGCAAGAGCAGCAGCACCAGTACCTTAATCATGATGGGACTGATGATCCTGGTGTTCTGGTTATTCATGATTCGCCCGCAGGCAAAAAAAGCCAAACAACAAAAGCAGTTTGTCAACAACATGCAAAAAGGCGATAAAGTGGTAACCATTGCAGGCATTCACGGAACCATCAATAAAGTGAATGATGATGGAACCATTTTACTGGAAACCAGCCCGGGCAGTTACATCAAAATTGAAAAATCTGCCGTAAGTTTGGAATGGTCAGCCAACGCTAATAAAGTAACAGAAGACAAAAAATAATTTTTCAGGAGCTGCTCAAACAGCTCCTTTTCATTTCAAACAGTATGTATGCTTCGTGTAGGCATCACCGGTGGAATGGGTAGCGGCAAATCAACCGTTGCTAAAATATTTGAAACGCTGGGCGTACCGGTGTACTATGCGGATCAGGCAGCCAAAAAACTCATGCACACCCATCCGTTTTTAAAAGAACAGATCATCGGTTTGTTCGGGCCACAGGCTTATGCCGATGGAGTGCTGCAAAAAAAGGTAATTGCAGATGCCATGTTCAATGATCCTGAAAAGGTAAAGGCCATGAACCGCCTCGTACACCCCATTACCATTCAGGATGCTGAACAATGGATGGATCAACAGCGCAGTGCTTATGCCCTAAAGGAAGCGGCGCTGATTTTTGAAAGCGGATCTGAAAAACAACTGGATGCAGTGATTGGTGTTTCATCGCCCCTGCCCCTGCGCCTCGGGCGTATTCAACAACGTGATGGTTTGTCAACAGATGAAATCATGAACCGTATGAAACACCAGATGGATGAAACAGAAAAAATGAAACGCTGTGATTATATTATTTACAATGATGAACAGCAACTGTTGATACCTCAGGTACTTCACATACACGAGCAATTATTGCAACGCGCTGCCCTGCAAGGGCAACCACTTACTTCCAACCCATCGTAGTTACAGGAAATTATTTTAAATCAGCGAGGGCCTTGCGGATTTTGCTGAATCCTTTTTCAAGATTTTCCATACTGTTGGCAAAAGACATACGGATGCAATCAGGCTCACCAAATGCCCTGCCGGTTACGGTGCTTACATGCGCGGTGTTCAACAGGTACATACACAAATCATCGGCGTTCTGAACCACATCGCCCTCCGGTGTTTTTTTACCGAAATAGCTTTTTACCACAGGGAAGGCATAGAATGCCGCCGGCGGCGTATCAATTTCCAGTCCGGGAATTTCCTGCAGCCATTGTATCACTTTATCCCGGCGGGTGCGGAATGCTTTCACCATTTCGTATGTGGGCTGAAGATCTCCCAGCAGGGCTGCGATGGCCGCACGTTGTGCAATGGCGTTGGTGCCGCTGGTAAACTGTCCCTGAATTTTTTCACAGGCTTTGACAATGTCGGGTGAAGCGGCCAGATATCCTAACCTCCATCCGGTCATGGCAAAACCTTTACTCAATCCGTTTATAATAATCACGCGGTCTTTCACTGATTCAAACTGCGCGATAGATTGATGTGCCCCGGAGTAATTGATGTGCTCATAAATTTCATCACTCATAATATATACCTGAGGATGTTTTTCAAACACCTTTACCAACCCCGCCAGTTCTTCCTTCGTATACAGGGCACCGGTAGGGTTTGAAGGGGAAGAGAACATAAACAATTTGGTATTGGGCCTGATGGCCGCCTCCAGTTGTTCCGGGGTTATTTTAAATCCGCTTTGCTGGGTGGTTCTTTCCAGTCTCACCTCTCCGCCCGCCAGCCTCACAATTTCGCTGTACGTTACCCAGTACGGAGTGGGAATCAACACCTCATCTCCCGGTTCAATCAAACTCAGCACGAGGTTGGCAATACTATGTTTAGCTCCTGTACTCACAATAATCTGTTCCGGATTATAATGCAATCCATTGTCGCGCTCCAGTTTGGTACAGATGGCTTTACGCAAATCGAGGAATCCGGCAACGGGGGTATAATGACTGTAATTTTCGTCGATAGCCTTTTTGGCGGCTTCCTTGATATGATCCGGGGTATTGAAATCGGGCTCTCCGAGGCTGAGGTCAGTCACATCAATCCCACTTTCCCGCAAGGTTCTGCCGAGTTTGGCCATTTTAAGGGTTTCGGGTTCATTGAAGCGGGAGAGCAGCGAAGATAATGCCATGATCGTCATTTTGTTAAGCCGCAAAAATAAGGTTTGTAACAATAAGAACCACTATGTATGAGTGTCTGACATACCCGGATGGGGGAAATGTGCCCCAAACGGAAGTGAAATATCTTTTCAGGGTGGTAAAATCAGCCGACTCTCCCAAACCGAAGTGGCCATAAAATAGCATTAACTGTTGAAAATCAAATAATAAATACGTTATTTAACAATATGTATTTCCCCTTATCTTTGCACACTGCTTAAAAAAAATTGACAACGGAAGAAAAAGTTCATTTATGAAGTTTAAAGGTTTAGTTTGGTTTTTTACCATCGCATTAACCCTCATCTCACTATGGGAACTCTCGTACACCTGGGTGGTAAGAAACTATGAAGGACAAGTAAAAGCGAAGGCTGAAAGAATTGTAAAAAGTCAGGATGCCAACCTTACACCCGACGAGCGTTCTGCGCTTTTGAACAGCACCATCGACAGGATATTAGACAGTACCCGCGATAAAGAAATTTATCCGCTGTTGGGAACCACCTATCAAAAGTGTAAGGAAAACGAGCTCAACCTCGGTTTGGACCTGCAGGGTGGTATTAGTGTAACCATGGACGTTAGTCTGGAAGGTTTGCTAAAATCCCTGAGCAATAATTCCTCTGACCCTCAGCTGCAAAAGGCCATTGCTACTGCAACAGCACAAAAGCTCAACAGTGATCAGAACTACATTGACCTGTTTGCCAAAGCCTACACCGAAGCGAATGGTACAGGTAAAATGGCCGCACTGTTTTCAGGCCCCGGCAAGGAGGTGAAAATCGGCGACTCTGATGCACAGGTAATCAGCAAATTGAAAACGGTTGCTAACGGTGCCATCAAACAAACGTATCAGATCTTAACCAAGCGGATCGATAAATTTGGTGTGGCTCAACCCAATATCAACCTCGATGAAAATAAAGGCGTAATCAACGTAGAACTCGCGGGCATCAAAGACCCCGAGCGCGTTCGGAAGTTCCTGCAATCTTCAGCAAACCTGCAGTTCTGGGAAGTGTACCGCATAGACGAAATCGCCCAGTCGCTTACCAACGCCGATAAAAATTTGCAGAACTATCTGAACGGTATTGCTGTTGGTGATACCAGCACTGTGCTGGATTCTGTGAAAGCAGCTCAAAATCAAAATCCATTCCTGCGCATCATCAACCCGATTGATGTTCAGCGGGATGCACAGGGCAACCCTTTTTATGTAGCTGAAATTGGAAACGTTGCCAAATCTGATACCGGCCGTTTTTATGAATACATGCGCAATGATGTAGTACGCACTGCTTTCCCGGCCAACCTTAAATTTTTGTTTGGTGTTGAAACCAAGGGCAATGGCGGAGTGAACTACTTCCCTCTTTACGCTATTAAAACCATTCCTGGATCTGAAAAAGCTCCTCTGGAAGGAGATGGTGTGGAAGAAGCCCGTCAGGATTTTGATGAGCGCGGACGCCCGGCTATTAAAATGTTGATGACCAGCATTGGCTCAAAAACATGGGCACGTTTAACTGCAAAGAATGTAAACCGCCCCATTGCCATTGCACTGGATGATGTGGTATACAGTGCTCCCAATGTGAACGGACCAATTGAAGGAGGTAACTCTGAAATATCCGGAAACTTCACTATTGAACAAGCTCAGGATTTAGCCAATATTTTAAAATCCGGTAAATTAGATGCACCTGCAAAAATTGTGGCTGAACAAGTGGTAGGTCCTACCCTCGGTGCAGAAGCCGTAAAAGGAGGGGCCATGTCGTTCCTCGTTGCTTTCCTCGTGATATTCCTGTTGATGCTGGTATACTACAACAATGCAGGTTGGATTGCCAATGTAGCCCTCATCTTAAACTTGTTGTTCACCATCGGAATACTTGCAGCATTTGGTGCTACCCTTACAGCCGCCGGTATTGCGGGTTTGGTACTCACCATTGGTATGGCGGTAGATACCAACGTAATTATTTTTGAAAGAATTAAAGATGAACTGGCCAAAGGGAAATCGTATCAGCAATCTATCACCGATGGTTACAGTCGCTCTTTAGCCCCGGTGCTCGATGCCCACATTACATCACTCATTACCGCGTTCATCTTGTTATACTTTGGTTTAGGTCCTGTACTCGGATTTGCCACTACTCAGATTGTGGGTCTATTACTCTCCCTATTCTGTGGTATCCTGGTTTCAAGATTGATTACCGATATTTATACCAATAAGAACAGACACTTTAATTATTACACCAAGTTCTCTCAAAACTTCCTGAAAAATACCAATTTCAAATTCGTAGAAAAAAGGAAGATTGCCTATGTGGTTTCATTTATTGTACTGGCATTAGGACTAGCCTCCTTCTTCAACGGATTCCATCAGGGCGTAGAGTTTAAGGGAGGCCGAAGCTATACTGTAAAGTTTGACCGTGCCGTGAAGAACAGTGATGTATCTGAAGATTTACGCGCAGCCTTTGGAGATAATCCGGTGATTAAAACCATTGGCGACAACCGTCACCTCAACATCACCACTTCCTTTATGAAGGGTGTTGACGGTGCAGATGAGCAGGTACAAACTAAATTGTTTGAAGGCCTTAAGAAAGTGTTACCTGAAAACACCACGTATGCTTCATTTGTAGCGAACCATATTGAAGGCTCAACTACGGTACAACCCAGCATTTCTGATGATTTAAAACGCGGGGCAGCCAAAGCTACCATCTTCGCCCTGATCGCTACCTTCCTGTATATCTTCATCCGCTTCCGCGACTGGAGGTATTCAATGGGAACAATCTTAACCTTGGTGCACGACGTACTGGTAATGCTGATTATCTTCTCCTTCATGAAAAACATTGTTCCTTTCTCACTGGAAATTGATCAGCACTTTATCGCGGCTATCCTCACCGTAATCGGTTTCTCTATGAATGATACGATTATTGTGTTCGACCGTATCCGCGAATACAGTCGTGATATGCGTGGCGCCGATAAGGCTACCATCATCAACAAAGCGATCAACCATACCTTGAGCAGAACGGTAATGACATCACTCACGGTATTCCTTACCCTGTTGATTCTCTTCATTTTTGGAGGAGAAGTAACACGCGGATTTGCCTTTGCGATGCTGGTGGGTGTAATCGCCGGTTCTTATTCCTCTATTTTTGTGGGTGGAACGGTGCTGATGGATTTTGCCAAAAACAAACCATTAGGCGCTGCTGCAGCTAAAGTTGAAAAACCTAAGAGGCCGGATGATGGCATCATGGTATAAAATACACAATTAGAAGGAGCCCACCACCCGGTGGGTTTTTTCATGCCCACACTAAACCATGTGTTTCACAAATTGAACTTATTTTTGCAAGGCTAAAGAAACCATATGTATTTATTACAAATCAATCTGGCAGATGTTCAAGGTGCCATTGCTTTCATCAGTGCCATTGCATTTGTTTGGCTGTTGATAGAATTTAAAGGCATGAAAGAAGCCATTAAAGAAAGAACAGGCATCAACAATGAAACCATTAAACTCAAACTGCAGGCGTATGAAAGACTCACGGTGTTTGCTGAGCGCGCCGGACTGAAAAATCTTGTAAGCCGGATGCCGGTATCCGGTGAAAGCGCTGCTTCCCTGCATGCAAAAATGACGGAAGAGATCAGATCGGAATATGATTACAATATCAGCCAACAGATTTATATCTTACCCGAAGTGTGGGATGCAGTTACCAAATTGAAAGACCAGAACATCTATATCATCAATCAGCTAGCTGCAGGTTTACCCCCCGGTGCTACCGGATTGGATTTAAGCAAACGCATCCTGGAATACAGTATGAATAAGGATGCTGAACTCAATACCATTGTGTTAGACGCACTGCAATTTGAAGCCAAAAAGCTGATGCGTTAAAACTGATAACATTATGCAACCACTCTCCAACGATTCAGGAATTGAGATAAAGAAGGTATATACCGAGGAAGACATTAAAGGATTAACTCTGTCATTGCCCGGACAATATCCCTTTACCCGGGGGGTACAGGCAGATATGTACCGCGGTAAATTGTGGACCATGCGACAGTATGCAGGTTTTTCCACCGCAGAAGAAAGCAATAAACGCTATCATTTTTTATTGCAACAGGGTGTGATGGGCCTGAGTGTAGCCTTTGATTTACCTACTCAAATCGGGTACGACAGCAACCATCCCCTTGCTGATGGTGAAGTGGGCAAAGTAGGTGTGGCAATCGACAGCCTGGAAGATATGGAACAGCTGCTTGCGGGCATCCGCCTGGATGAAGTATCTACTTCCATGACCATCAATGCTACCGGTTTTATCCTGCTGGCCATGTATGTGGCGCTGGCTAAAAAGCAAGGCGCTGATATCCAAAAAATTTCAGGTACCATACAAAATGATATTTTAAAAGAGTATGCTGCCCGGGGTACCTATATCTATCCTCCCCGTGCTTCCATGCGGGTGATTACCGATATTTTCGAATGGTGCAGCACGCACGTTCCCAAATGGAATACCATCTCTATATCCGGATACCACATCCGCGAGGCCGGTAGTACAGCCGTGCAGGAAATAGCTTTTACGTTGAGTAACGGTAAGGCTTACGTGAAAGCAGCCATTGAAAAAGGACTGGACATCAATGTTTTTGGAAAAAGACTTTCGTTTTTTTTCAATGCACACAACGATTTATTTGAAGAAGTTGCCAAATTCAGGGCTGCCCGTAACATGTGGGCCACTATGATGAAGGAACTCGGTGCCACTGACGAAAAGGCTATGATGCTCCGGTTTCACACACAAACAGGAGGCAGCACTCTCACGGCACAGCAACCCCGCAACAACATCACCCGTGTAACATTGCAAACCCTGGCAGCGGTATTGGGTGGCACGCAATCATTACATACTAACGGTTACGATGAAGCGCTGAGTTTGCCCACAGAAGAAGCAGCCCGCATTGCACTGCGCACCCAGCAGATCGTAGCTTTTGAAAGCGGGGTACCGAACACGGCCGATCCTTTAGCCGGAAGTTACTATGTAGAAAACCTCACCCGGGAAACCGAAGCCGCTGCCTGGAAACTGATTGAACAGATAGATGCCATGGGGGGCAGTGTAGTTGCCATTGAGAACGGATTCATTCCTGATGAAATTGCAAAAAGCGCGTACCGTTATCAGCAACAGATAGAAAGCGGAGAAAAAATTATTGTGGGCGTGAACCGTTTTCAGGAAGATGCCCGTGAAGTTACTCCGGTGATGAAAATTGACAGCAGCATCCAGCAAAATCAGGTCAGCCGTTTGGAAGCACTGAAAGCCCGTCGCAATCAAGCCGAAGCCAGCCGTTGTTTACAGGCATTGCGTGCCGCCGCACAGGGAACAGAAAACCTGATGCCGCTTGTACTGGACGCGGTGGAGCAGTATTGTACGCTCGGTGAAATTGCAGATGTATTGCGCGAAGTATTTGGTGAATACAAAGGCTAACGGCAACTAGTGTGCGAAATCTTTTTCAAAATTGCCACGGATGCGTTCCATCGATGGATTGAAATAACCGAATTTTAAATCGGGGAACTCTTCGCGGATAGCCTCCATCATGTGTTTGATGCCCATCCCCTCGCCTGTTTCTGTAATGCCCATTTTTCCAAGGTACCAGTCCGGATCAATATTAAAATTTCTCCACTGTATCATCTTTAAGCCTGTGTCGCGTATCAGCTTTCGCAGTGCTTCATATTCTTCCTCACTGTCTGTCATGCCCGGAAATACGAAGTAATTGATGCTGGTCCACCCCCCATGCTTCGTCATCACTTTCAGGCTTTCCACAATATCATCGAACTCGTAATTATTCGGGCGGTAATATGCGGTGTATACCGAGGCCCGGGCAGAGTTGGTACTTACGCGGATGCTGTTCAATCCAGCCGCACACAAAGCTTCCACTGCCTGTGGCATGCTGCCGTTGGTATTGATATTGATGCTGCCTTTCGGGGTGTGCTTTCTGATTTCAATGATGGCCTTACGGATGGTTTCCCACATCAGCAGGGGCTCCCCTTCACAGCCCTGTCCGAAACTGATGATCGGGAAAGGAGCTGATTCCAGGTGTGGTACGGTGAACTCTACAATCTCTTCTACGGTAGGTTTAAAGGTGAGGCGATCCTGTGTGCTCACAATGGTTTCATCTTCCGGCTGAAAAGAAATACATCCCACACAATTGGCATTGCAGGCGGGAGAAACAGGAACCGGACATTCCCAGCGGCCAATGGCTAAATTCCTGGCTGCAGGACAACAATACGTATTGCAGCAGTTTTCCATCAGGTGTTTCACCAGCCGGTTGTGCGGATAATCATGCATCAATCGTTGAACACCACTTTCAATCAGGGTTTGATCGAAACCCGCCGATTCCTGCCGGATATCCTGTTCAATACGAACGGCGGGCACGTACAATTTTTCATTGAACCAACCTGCCGCGGTGTAACAAAACAAGGGTAAGGTAGGTGCCTCGGGCAGTGTTTCGTATGCGGCAACAAACAGGCCTGTATAGGCCGGAGGAATAAAAGCCGCTACGGCCCATCCTTTTTCACACAAACGCATGTCGCCGGTTTCCACATCAATCCCTATGCCTCTCCTTCCCGGAAGTTCATAGAGCTGGCCGCCTTCAGGCAGCTCAATCCAATCTGCAGGATCCACCGGTACAGCATCCCAGCCTGTTCGGCCGGTTACGTACAGAGTGGTATCTTCAAAAATATTTCCGTTGCCATCAGAATAAAGCAGAAACGGACTTTGCGACAGTGTAGCCATGCTGCAAAAATACGTTCAATTTCAATGGAAATAAGGTGGTGCCGCAACAATGATGTATCTTTAAATTGTAATTTGATGACAGTTTAAACAGATATATTATGAAAAGTATTTGCACCACACTGTTGCTCCTGGTAGCGCTGCAGGTTTCTGCACAACGTATTTCTAAAGTAACCATGTCGGAAACCGGTACGGTGGAAACCTTTGCCCTGGAATTGGATGAAAATGTGGTGGTGAATGTTTCTTCAACCGGTGAAGTTGGAACATGGGGCATTGAGATTTACAGAGGCCGCACAGATCGTATGGTAGAGCGTTTGGAACCTTATACCGGACGTGTAGATTATTTCCGCGAGAACGACAATGAGGCATTCCGGGGAAAAGTAAGATCTATTGGTATGAAACAATTCACATACTATGCCTCATTCGACGAGGAATTGCTGCGTGGTAAACTTAAAAGCATTGGCGGTGTGGCAGTTGAGTATTACGGCCGTTTTGATGAGGAAAAACTGCGTGGCAAGATTAAAAGGATTGGCAGCAATGAAATTCAGTATTATTCCTCTTTTGATATAGCCTTTGCCGGGAAAATAAAGGCCATTGGCACTACCAACATCACCTATTATTCCAACACAGAAGATAAGGCCATTCGGGGCAAGGTTAGATCAATCGGTAACTCACAGTTCACCTATTATACCTCTTTTGAAAGAAAGGAATTACAGGGAAATATGAAACGTGGCACCCGCCTCCAGTACATCAATGGCATGAAGTTTTTTATAAAGTAGGTGGATGAATCACATGATTCCCGCTTTTTGTATTAACTAAATCTATTCATACAAGTTGCTAGCCGGCTGCTGCAACTCCTCCATTTAGAACAAAAGCTGCAAATTCGTAGCCTTTGCAATAGGGCCAGTCAATTTGTTTGCTATGAAGTATGGGCTTTCATCAAATAAAATAGTAAACTTAAGTTCAAAATATTCCGGATGAAAAGGGAGAAAGCAATTGACACAGTAAAAGATTTACCCAAAGAGTTTGAATTGGAAGCTCTGATTGAAAGACTTGTATTTATAGAGAAAGTGGACCAAGGAATGGCACAATTAAAAATAGGGAAAACAATTTCTCACGAAAAGGTAAAGGAAATTACTAAAAAATGGTAACAATAGTCTGGACAGAGGCCGCTCTAGAAGATTTAAAGATAATTCACGAATATATTTCAAAAGACTCGAGGCGATACGCGGATAGATTTATTGAAAAATTGATCATAAGAGTCGATCAGCTTTATAATTTTCCCAAGTTAGGGCGAAAAGTTCCAGAGTTGAATCTGGAATCAATTCGGGAGTTAATAGAAGGAAATTATCGAATAGTTTAAAAGACCACATCTAATCAAATTTCGATTGTTCGTATCCACCATGCTGCCAGGCAACTAACATAAGTGGAGCCTGAACTGCCTCCTAACATTCCCCCCCCAAACTTCATTTGTTATCCCTGCTTTTTCCAAAGGAGATTTTTTTACAAGTAATAACAGTCTCCAACCAGGCAAATTTGCCGGGTAATCCCGATTGCCATTTTGACACTTATTGAGGTATGTTTCATCCCAACTTGTTCCGGAACTATTGAACCCAACCGTTCATCTCCAGTAGGGATTTCAACCAACCATCCATTTTCCAGAAAATAATGAGCTTTGAAAACAACACACAGATAGTATATTATTTTAATGTTTATTTTTAAATAAATTTAAACTTTAGTTTACCATTTTATTATATTGAATGTCATTTAATTAATACATTATTATTTATAACTGAAGACATTTGAACGCTTTCATCCTAATACCCCTCAATTATATACTTTTAACAGCTTTATCAACTTTTGTACTTATTAAGATAATGTTTACATTTAACTGTCTTACATTACTTTATGATTTTTTTACGTAACTCACATATTTAGTAGCCCAAATTACCTTGCTTTCAGGGTCAGGCTACCCTATTTTGCTAAATTATTGCGAGCGGAAGATATGGCCGGCGAATAAAAAAATAGCTATCCACCTTGCTTATTATCCGGAGGCAATGAATTAATTTTGGATATGAAACCACGGTTGATGTTGCTGGCCCTTGTGCTGGTGAGTTTGTCCCCTACCCTGTCAGGCTGTCGTGAGCCTAAGGATTTTGTGTTCAAGGAGATTAAAAATGTAGACCTTGAAAAACTGCAGTTTAAAGACGCGATCCTGAAGCTGGACTTGGTGTATTACAATCCCAATAATTTCGGATTGGAGTTGAAACGAACAGATGTAGACATCTATATCGACAATGCCTACTTTGGAAAATCTGTACAGGATTTGCAGGTGAAAATTCCTAAAAGAGATGACTTTACCCTGCCCGTGGAGGTTAGGGTTGATATGAAAAACCTGCTTATAAACAGTATAAGCACCCTGTTAAAAGACAATGTAGAAATACGTATCCTGGGGAAGGCCAAGGTGGGCAAGGCGGGCGTATTTAAAACCTTTGATGTGGATTACAAAACCATGCAACAATTCTCCATCTTCAGGTAGCTCAAACTCATATTAAACGAACGGGAAATGAATGCCGCGAAAACTACCTAGTGGACACCAGCTATTCTTTTATATTAATTCCTATTTCAGGATGAGCCCTTCATGTCCCTGATTTCAGTAAGTACAAAATCTTCAATTTCATCAAAAAGATTGCGTTGTGGCTTTTCAAATTCGTGCAGCGTTTCAAACTTATTGGTAAGGTGCAATGCGAGATTGTATAATTCTTCCGTAGCAGATTTATCACTGATGTTGGCAATGGTTTCGGGTTGTTTACTCTCTTCCAGTCCGCGTAAATAACACAACACCTCTACCACTTCAAAATGGGTGCGCTGCCATGAAGCAAAACCATTCGGGAAATCTGGAAAGTCCGTCATGTTAGTAAATTTGTTATTTGCAATATAATGAAAACTTCATTTGAAAATAGTTTGATAATTCAGATGTGTTCACCTGTTGTATATCACCCTCATAGCCCGGATGAATCAGCCTATTCACTTTTCAGGAACTAAACAAACTCACCTCACTTCACATATGTTAATAAATCATAATAAGTGCGTACTAATGGTGTTAAAATAGTAGTATTTATTCCTCTCGCCACCGGAACAACCGACCGGATGGCCGCGTGCCGAGTGGCAATGTATTATTTTGCCAGTGCGTTTCCTGCGTCCAATAAGGGCCTGTTGTCCAATGAAGAGTAGTCTTATCACACTATGGGGCAAAACCCGGTTACTGAAGTGCCTTACTGTTGTAAATACGCCCGGACGCTTATTTTACGTTATAGTGGCAGTGATTATTCTACGGTGTCTAAAAAAATGATTCCATTATGAAAATGCAGCTATTCATTATAGTTATCTTATTCTTTACAGGTGTTTGTGCATCCAGTGCGCAGGATCTGGTAGCCTTTCGCCAGAGCGATGGTAAATGGGGATACAAAAACTCCAAAGGACAGGTGGTTTTAAAAGCCACGTACCAATACGCTGGTCCATTTGAAGAGGGTATTGCAGCCATCAGGCAGAACGGACTGTATGGTTATATCAATTCAAAAGGAAAGCCTGTAACTCCTATAAAATATAATCAGGCCTCCTTCTTCGGTAAACAACGATTAGCGGCAGTTTCCGTGAATGGCCAATATGGATTCATTGACCGGAACGGCAAAGAAATTATACCACTGCAGTATGATCTGGTGTTGAACTTTAAAGAAGGACTTGCCTGGGTGAAGAAGAATAAAAAGTATGGCGCTATTGATGAATCAGGGAAAACCGTCATTCCCTTTGAATATGACCACGCCTTTGCTTTTGAAAACGGCATAGCCAAAGTTAAAAAAGAAGGTAAAGACTTTCAGATAGACCCTTCAGGAAAGATTCTCGGAGAAATAAAACCTGCTGCAGGTGTAACCAAACAAAACGAATCTAAATCGCCTCCGTCTACCACCACTACCACCTTCAGAGAAAACGGGAAAACCGGTTTAAAAGATGCAAACGGAAAGGTTCTCATAAAACCTGAATACGATATCATCATGAAGGAACAAAATGGATATATCATAGTGGTGAAAGACAAGAAATATGGTGCTTATAATCTCAAAGGAGAAAAAGTTTTACCCAACCAGTATGAAAGTTTGTTCACTACCAGTAACCCTAACCAGTTCTATGCGAAAATAAACGGACAATTTTCTTACATCAATACCAAAGGAGAAGTGATAAAAAGCTTTTCATCCAATCAAACGAACCAAACATCCACATCGGCCAATAATTCACCTACAACCAAAACTCAAAACCCCACACAGGTTCAATCAAACCCTCCACCTGTCTTCTCCACTCCATCAGACAGAAACAACACCGGAGAGTCAGAGTTCACCAAAGGAGCTCAGGCGTATAAACAAAAGAATTATCCTGAAGCATTAAACTGGTTCCAAAAAGCAGCCGCCAAGGGATATACTAAAGCGTATGCCATTCTCGGACTTATGTATCATCAGGGCGATGGGGTTGTCAAAAACCCAACGATTTCATTTAAATGGTATATGCAGGCGGCAGAAAAAGGCTACCTGGAGGCTATGCATAACATTGGTGTTTTTTACATCAATGGACAGGGCGTGAAAACGAATTATGTAGAAGCCAGAAAATGGTTAAAAGCATCGGCTAAAGCCGGGTACAAACTGTCTCCTGAAATACTGTGGGAACTGGACAGAAAAGTAATTGCGTTGAATATGCTCAACCCATATCAGTTAAGCGACTGGGAAACCTCCAAGGGGAAAGTAGGGTTTATAGATCCTGACACCGACGAAATTCTCATTCCTGCCAAGTATGATAATGGTGGATTATTTTCACCGGTTGAAGAATTGGCTCCTGCCAAGTTGAATGGTAAATGGGGATTCATTGATTGGAGCGATAATACAATCATTCCCTTCCAGTTTGAAGATGCGAGCCCGTTTTCATTTTATGAAGGCTTGGCAGCAGTTAAAAAGAATGGTAAATGGGGATTTATTGATAAGACCGGCAAACCACTGATCCCATTTGAATATGACAGTGTAGCATTAGGTTGTTTTGTGAACGGGTATGCGAAAATGTTTAAAAACGGACAACCGCACTTTATTCCCAACCCGCTGGGCGATGCTGCTACTGTTACAACCACCAAACAACCTGCACCAAACAAACCGTCTCAAACTCCAGCCAAAACCGATAAAGGCGATGCAGAATTTAATAAAGGGCTTGCGGCGTCTAATGCAAAAAATTACACCGAAGCCATGAAATGGTACAGACAGGCCGCTGATAAAGGCAGTACAGGTGCTATGCACAATATCGGTTCGTTGTATTACAATGGTCAGGGAGTGCCGCAGAACTTAAAAGAAGCTTTTAACTGGTATAAAAAAGGTGCTGATTTAGGAGCTACCATCACGATGCACAGTGTGGCTGTGATGTATGCTAACGGTATCGGCACCACGCAGAATTATTCCGAAGCCAGAAAATGGTATTTGAAAGCTGCTGAAAAAAATCATTTGGAATCCATGCACAACCTGAGTGTGATGTATTACCACGGACAGGGCGTTCCTATTGAATACAATGAAGCTTATCATTGGGCCCAAAAAGCCGCCGCATTAGGCTATGAAGCTTCCATGCATAATTTGGGCGTGATGTATGAATTAGGAAAGGGCGTTCCAAAAAATTTGCAGGAAGCCAGAAAATGGTATCAGCAGGCAGCCGATAAAGGTCATAATGCATCCATTGTTGCATTGGAAAAACTCAACAAACCCGTAACCCAACCGGTGGTTGCAACCACGCCAAAAAAACAATATCAGAAAAGTGGCATCCTCCGCGATGGAAGAAAAAAAGTGCTGTATGGTTATAAATGGGGATTTGTTGACGCCTCCGGCGTTGAAGTTATCCCTGCGAAGTACGACGATGTGCAGGATTTCAATGAAGGCCTTGCCGGTGTTTCCATTGGTAAAAAATGGGGTGTTATCGACTGGAATGGGAAAGAAATAATACCTCCCAACAAGTACGATTATATCGGAAAATTTGTAAACGGTTATGCCAGCATGCGCATCGGATCTGGCAGTACAGCAAAGTGGGGAATTATTAATAAAAAGGGTGAGGAAACAGCCGCTCCAAAATATGAACTCGTGGGAGAGTTTCATAAGGGTAGAGCCCTTGTGTTCTCCAAATTAAAATATGGATTCATCGATGAATCCGGCAAAGAGATTATTCCGTTGCAATATGATTTTGCTCGGGACTTTACCGATACCGACCCAAGGGCCAGGGTGTGGTTAAATAACAAAGTGGGATTTATTGACCTGTCAGGTAAAGTAGTGGTGCCGATTGAATACGAAAGTGCTTCCTATTTTTTAGCCGCTGAGGCCGAAGTAACAAAAGATGGCCGGAAATTTAAAATTGATAAAAACGGCAAAGAGATTAAATAAGCTGTGCAGTTGGAGTCGATAATCCGCAGTAGCTATTGTTGAGGGGGATAGATGTTAACTGTCCACATAACAATGGCACTGCTTATCCGCGTAAGCCGGATGCATTAATCTCTCCTCTATTCCCTAATGTCTAACGTTATGATATCTATTTTGAACGAACCCGCGAGGATAATCATTCCTGTTTGCGGTTGTCAGTCCTGCACCTTTTTCATTTCTTTCCATTGTTGATCCTGTAACACAGAGGCTGGATTGAAATTCGGATCATCGGTTAGAATATAGGAGCTGCCATTGTTACGGCTCCAGGCATGTTGATATCCGGCTCCCAGCTCTACCTTACCGGTTTCATCCCGGTAGTGTTCCACTTCACGTATGGTTTTTATGAATTGCGAATGCATCCGGTCATTTTGTTGCTGACTGGCCTCCCAGTTTCTGTGTTGGTTGTCCATCTCCTGCAGTCGTTGATTCCCCTGAGCTATGGCTCGATTAGCTATTTCACGGGTTTGTGCATCCATAGCCCTCAGTTTCCCAATGTGTATTTGTTGTTTTTTCTCCCGTACTGCTTTCCAAAACTGATCTACCGGTTCTTTCCACGCCGGGTTGGTTCGGTAACTGCTCATCATTACCGTCAGCATTTTTTCCGCTGACTGCTCCTCGCCTGCCGGATATTTCATCACCACCCGTTGCAAGGCCTGAGCAGTATAATTTACATCGTACCCGCCGGTGTACATATTGGGGATAGTTACCTGTGATATATTTACGAGCAGCATCACCAAACCTTCCTTTCCATTGTTCCATAACACCCGCGCATAGACGCCCGAAGGCTGAAACTGCACATCAGAGGCGCCATAACGCATCAATTCCATTCGTGCCTTTTGATTGGATTCCTGAACCATATTCGTTACTTCCTGTATTGGCTTCACTGAAATTATTTTCGGATTCCCCAGTTCATTCGGTGCAAACATCTGTCGCAAATATTCTTCCGCATTCAAGGGTTGCCCGTAAAAGCAATGTGCTGATACAGGTTGCATTTCCTGAAATTGCTGCAACTGGGTATTCGAGGTGTGCGACCAGGTAACTATCGGAAACATTTCAAATGAATATTGTTGAGAGGGGTCAGTAGATACAATGTGCAAGTTGTTACCGGCACAGGTTTGTCCGGGTGCCACCCATATCACCTCGCCCTGTGTTTGCCAGCCTGCGGGAGCGAGTATGCTAAAAGCTTCCACCGGCTCTTGAAATCCCCGTGTATCGTGTATGCGTACCCGATCGAATTGGAAAAATGTTGCGGTATCGGGTGATTCTGTGGCGGTGGTGCCGGAGGATGTACGCATCTTTTGTTTGGCATCACCCGAACTACAGGATACCATGAAACTGCTGATGGTGATGGCAACAGCAACCTGAAATACCGGATTCATTTTAAACATTAAGCCACTCATAATTTTTCGTTTTAATAAGTGGGTCAATGTAGATGAATTTTTAATAGGAATACGTAATCCAAAGGGATTAGACACTCCGGTTTTCCATCTTTTTAAATCAAAAAAAAATGCCCCTGAAGGGCATCTATCATAAAAAGTTTTTTTTAACGCTTTTCTCCTCTGTCTTCCGGTTTTTTACAACAAGTGGGAAGTCGCTTATAGGCTGTTTCCTCGGCGGTTACATCCCCTGCATCGTATCCGATATTAGCGATGGCGGTTTTAATTTCCTCTATATTGGTTCTGTCGGTTAACCAGGTAACGGTGGTGGTTTTCGCCTTTACATTCACTTGAACCGAGGTGATACCATCGGTCATGCGCGGGAGCGTTTTTTCAATTTTACTTTTGCACATACCACATTGAATAGTAGGTGTACTGATCACTGCTTTATCGGAGCGTTTTTGTGCCTGAGCATTGAGCGACAATCCCAGTATCGCAAGAAACATAAGTTGTAGAACTTTCATATTAAGAAGTGTTTTATCATGCAATTTAACTGATTTGGCCCCATTCTGAAGGGTTACTGCGCCATTTTAACAAAGATGCTACGGTTGCTTCATCCAGTTTCCCCTGCGACAATGCCAGTTGAATCAGGGTTTCATAATCAGACAAGGTAGTGCATTGAATTCCGGCTTCATCCAATGCCTGTGAGGCCTGAGGGAAACCATAGGAAAACAGAGCTACCATTCCACATACTTCATTTCCATTGGCGCGGATGGCATTGCAGGCTTTCAGGCTACTCATCCCCGTGCTGATAAGGTCTTCCACCACGAGTACTTTTTTTCCGCTTTCCAAATAGCCTTCAATCTGATGCTGCATACCGTGCTTCTTGGGTTCCGGTCGTACATACACAAAAGGCATTTTTAACTGATCGGCCGCCATGGCACCCCAGGCAATACCCGCAGTGGCTACTCCGGCCAGCACTTCGGCATCAGGATATTTTTCAAAGATGACACTGCATAGTTCACTTTTGATAAAGTCTCTGATATAGGGAAAGGATAACAACTTCCGGTTATCGCAATAAATCGGACTTTTCCAGCCGCTGGCCCAGGTAAAAGGGGCGTCCGGACTCAGTTTCACAGCTTCAGCTTGCAGTAGCTTGGAGGCTACCGCTTTGGCATCGGTCATAGTAAATTTTTTTCACGGCAAAGATAGGAAGATATTACCCTGTGCAACTAGGTGGCATCACATCAGGCATACTTGTTAAAACTATAGTATAAATCACTGTTTCATAACATGGTATGGCATAGATTTGTTTTATTTGCACGCAAACCGAAATCATGTTTATAAAAATATACTTCGATACTACCCCACTGATACTGGCTGATTCGCCTGAATACATTCCGGAAACCATCCATGCGTCCGCTACAACTTACACATATGATGAACTTGCACCATCACAGTTAAAAAAAATCATTGGCGATTTATATGCAGGCAACAGTAAGGCTGTGGTAATCATTTCTGGTGATGGAGAAGCGCTTAAAAAAGAAGTATTTGCATGCTTTGAGAATATTGAAGCGGCAGGAGGTATTGTACAGAATGAGCAGAAGGATCTGCTGTTCATCTTCCGCAAAGAACGGTGGGATTTGCCCAAAGGCAAGATGGAAGCGGGTGAGGATGCTGCCTCCTGTGCCGAACGTGAGATTACAGAAGAAACGGGCATTCAGCCATTGCAACTGATTGGTCCGGTAGGTACAACATACCACGCCTATCGTGAAAAGAAAAAAGATATCCTGAAAACCAGTCACTGGTTTTACTTCACTACCACCAACAATGAAAAAGGTACTCCTCAAACAGAAGAAGAAATCACAGAAGTAAAATGGATTGCCACACGTGATTTAAAGAAACCGATGAAACAGTCGTACGAAACCATTAAAGAAATCCTCAATACCTTCTTCGACAAACCTTAACGGTCTTTGGGTATAACGGCAACGGTTAAACGACTCACACAAACCAGCGCACCATCTTCCTGATGGATGCGTATATCCCATACATGAGAAGAGCGGCCCAGATGCAGCGGTCTGCACGTAGCGGTTACATAGCCTTCCGGTACGCCTTTCAGATGGTTGGCATTGATTTCCATTCCCACACACAGGTATTTTTCATAATCAATGCAGAGGTACGACGCCACCGAACCAATGGTTTCAGCTAAAGCACAACTGGCGCCGCCATGCAACAATCCGTAGGGTTGTTTGGTTTTGCTAACCACCGGCATCCGCATGCACAGATAATCAGGCCCTACTTCAGTCCATTCCATTTCAAGATAGGTTGCCATGGTATCCGGACCCACCTGCTGTACATCGCTTAACTGTAAATCTTTATTGAACCAGATCATTATAGATAAATTCCGCTTTTGATGGATGCATTCACTGCATCCGGTAAAAACTGTTCCACCGAGCCTTTGTTCTTCAATACATCACGTACAAGGGTAGACGCTACTGAAGTATATTGAGGCAGGCAGGTAAGGAAAATGGTTTCCACATTCCCCTGCAAACTTCTGTTCATATCGGCAATCGCCTTTTCATATTCAAAATCGTTCACGTACCGAATGCCCCGCACGATAAAATTTGCATTCACTTCGCGGCAGCAATCAACCGTTAAGCCTTCATACACTACTGCTTCCACTTTAGGATTACCGGCATAAATTTCCTGCAGCCAGCGCAGCCGTTGCTGTTCGGAAAACATCGGCTGTTTGTTTACATTTCTGCCGATACCAATGTACAGTTTATCAAAGAGCGCCAGTGAGCGGTCAATGATATCGGTATGCCCTTTGGTAACCGGATCAAACGTGCCGGGGAAAAGTGCGATTCTGCTCATAGTTTTTTCAGGAAGTTTTTTTTCCTCCCCCCAACAAATATAACACAGCCATTCTTACGGCCACACCATTTTCTACCTGTTGCAGGATGATGGAATGTTTGCCATCGGCCACATCGCTGTCAATTTCCACGCCCCGGTTCATCGGTCCGGGATGTAGTATAACAATGTCTTTTTGTATATCATTTAATAGTGCGGAGGTAATGCCATACACCCGGTTATACTCACGAAGGGTTGAAAACAAAACCTGTTGCTGGCGTTCCAGTTGAATGCGGAGCACATTGGCCACATCGCACCATTGCAGTGCCCTTTTTACATTGTATTCCACGCGGATATCGTGCGTTTCACGGATATACCGGGGGATTAAAGTAGGCGGACCACAAACCGTAACTTCAGCACCCATTTTTTTCAACAGGTAGATGTTGCTCATGGCTACGCGCGAGTGTTGAATATCGCCGATGATGGCTACCTTTTTTCCTTCCAGGGTACCGAGTTTTTCACGGATGGAAAACGCATCCAGCAGCGCCTGGGTGGGATGTTCATTGATACCATCTCCCGCATTGATGATGGCGGTGTTGGGCACATGCTTTGCGAGGAAATGAGGAGCGCCGCTGCTTTGATGGCGTATCACCACCATATCCACTTTCATGCTTAGAATATTGTTCACGGTATCCAGCAGGGTTTCGCCTTTCGATACGGAAGAACCGGAAGCGGAGAAGTTTATAGTATCTGCACTTAATCTTTTTTCGGCCAGTTCAAATGAAATACGGGTTCGGGTGGAGTTTTCGTAAAAAAGATTCACGATGGTAACTTCCCGGAGCGAGGGTACTTTTTTGATGGGTCGTTGAAGGACTTCCTTGAACTGGGTTGCGGTTGATAAAATAGATTCAATATCCTGTGCGGTAAGATCTTTAATGCCTAATAAATGTGGAGTGGATAGTTGCATTAAAAAGCAAAGTTATTGCATTTTATCATCAATTCGTACAACCTGTACGCCCCCGTCGCTTGTCTTCACCAATTTTATTTTTTCTCTGGATGAGGTAGCCGGTGCAATACCCCGGTAATCGGCCTGAATAGGAAACTGCCGGTGTTCGGCCCGGTCTACCAATACACACAACTCTACCTTGCCCGGCCGGCCGTAATCGAGGAGCACGTCCAATGCCGCTTTAATCGTTCTGCCCGTAAACAATACATCATCTACCAGTACAATATGCTTATCATCTACCGAAAAGGGCAGATTCATTTTATCAGGTTGTAAAATCTGCTTGTGCAGGTCATCCCGATAAAAAGTAATATCAATTTCGCCGTAATCAGGTAACGTTCCATTCGCACGTTTGCAGATTGCCTCATACAATGCTTCTGCCACCACTACTCCACCCTGTTGTATGCCTACAATGGCGGTGTTCGACATATCAGGTTTTCGGCTCAGGACATCCTGCGCCAGTCGATCGATGCTTTCAGAGAATGCGGAATATGACAGGATTACTTCCACCGGGTATGCATTTATTTTTCCTGAAGGAATGGATAACGATAATCAACCGGAGGAACAAAGGTTTCTTTAATGGTACGCGCACTCAGCCAACGGTACAGGTTAAGCGCACTTCCAGCTTTATCATTGGTACCACTGGCCCTGGCACCCCCAAATGGTTGTTGCCCTACCACAGCGCCGGTTGGCTTGTCGTTGATGTAAAAATTACCGGCAGCATTTCTGAGCTTGTTCACTGCCAGTTCAACAGCGTAACGGTCTGATGCAATGATGGATCCGGTTAAGGCATACGGTGAAGTTGAATCCACCAACTTCAGGGTGTCTTCAAATTTGTTTTCATCGTACACATACATGGTGAGAACAGGCCCGAACAACTCTTCACACATGGTTACGTATTTCGGATCAGTAGTTTCGATGAGTGTAGGTTCAATAAAATAACCATTAGATTTATCGCATCCGCCACCGGCGATTACTTTCGCGCCACTGTTGCGTTTGCGGGCATTTTTAATATATCCTTCGAGTTTATCAAAACTCTTTTCATCAATTACCGCGTTGATGAAATTGGTAAAATCTTCAACGGAGCCCATCTTCATAGTCCCCATTTCAGCAACCAGTTTTGTTTTAATTTCTTTGGCGAGGTTAGAGGGGATATATGCCCGGGAGGCCGCAGAACATTTTTGCCCCTGATATTCAAAAGCACCCCGCGCCAGCGCAGCCACTACTACATCCGGGTCGGCGGATTTATGCACCACAACAAAATCTTTACCGCCGGTTTCACCTACGATGCGCGGATACGTTTTATAGATGGGTGTATTCTTACCAATGGTTTCCCACATTCTGTTGAACACACCGGTACTACCGGTAAAATGCAATCCTGCAAAATCAGGATGGTTGAAACAAACTTCACCCATGGTTGGCCCATCTACATACACCAGGTTAATCACCCCGGCAGGCAATCCGGCTTCCATCAATACGCGCATGAACATCTGAGCGCTGTACACCTGGGTATTGGCACATTTCCAAACTACCACGTTGCCGCACATTGCTGCACTGGTGGGCAGGTTTCCGCCAATGGCTGTAAAATTGAACGGTGTGAGTGCGAATACAAAACCTTCCAGCGGGCGATATTCCATGCGGTTGTAGATGCCGGGTCCGCTCACCGGTTGCTGGCGGTATATTTCACTCAGGAAATGAACGTTGAAACGAAGGAAATCAATCAGCTCACAGGCACTGTCAATCTCTGCCTGAAAAGCATTTTTGCTTTGTCCGAGCATGGTAGTACCATTGATGTACGGACGGTATTTTGTTGCGAGTAAATCAGCTGCTTTCAGAAAGATGTTGGCACGGTTTTCCCAGCTCATGGCAGCCCATTTATCTTTTGCTTTGAGTGCTGCCTGGATGGCCTTTTTCACATGTGTGGCATCCCCTGCATGAAAGGTTCCCAGCACATGCTTTAATTCATGCGGTGGGCGAATTTCAAGGGTTTTGCCGGTTCTTACTTCTTCACCGCCAATATACATCGGCACATCAATCTTTTGCGATTTCAGTTCCTTCAGTGCCCGCTTCAGAGCGGCTTTTTCAGGACTTCCGGGTGCGTAATTCAACACCGGTTCATTGGCCGGTAAAGGGTAGTAAAAATCTCCGTACAACATAATTTTAAATTTTTGCTGTTTGCAATGTAATTATTTGAGTCGACAATTCCGGCTTTACTGTCCGGAATCTGCTTCCTTTTCACTCATTAGGAATGCTTTGATAAACCCATCCAGTTCTCCATCCATCACCGGACCAACATTTCCCACCTCATAATCGGTGCGGTGGTCTTTAATCATTTTATAGGGATGGAACACATAAGAGCGGATTTGGCTTCCCCACTCGATCTTCTTTTTGTTGGCATTGGCGGCATCCCGCAACTCATTACGCTTCCTGAGTTCCTCTTCGTACAGGCGGCTTTTCAGCATTTGCATCGCTTTCTCGCGGTTGGCGAGCTGGCTGCGTTCAGTCTGACACACCACCACAATACCCGTGGGAATATGCGTGAGGAACACTTTGGTTTCCACTTTATTCACGTTCTGGCCACCGGCGCCACCACTGCGTGCCGTTTCCATTTTAACGTCGGATTCCTTCACATCAATTTCAATACTGTCATCTACTAACGGATATACGTGTACGCTGGCGAATGAGGTATGCCGGCGCGCGTTGCTGTCGAACGGAGATATACGAACCAAACGGTGCACCCCACTTTCAGCTTTCAGGAAACCATAGGCGAAAGGCCCGTCGAACTGATAGGTACAGGCTTTAATACCCGCACCATCTCCCCACTGCCAGTCGAGTTCTGTTACTTTCCAACCCTGCTTTTCACCATACATGCGGTACATACGGGCAAGCATCTCTGCCCAATCCTGACTCTCCGTACCACCGGCACCACTGTTGATTTCCATTACTGCCGGAAGCGAATCAGCCGGATCATTGAGTGTGCTTTTAAACTCAGCATCTTCAATTGACTGATTGGCGTGTGCATAGGCCGTGCGCACTTCATCTTCATCGGCTTCACCTTCTTTCCAGAATTCGAACAATACGGCAAAATCCTCCACCGCTGTTTCCACTTCGTGAAACATATCAACCCAGTATTCGTTTACCTTAATTTCTTTGAGAATAGCCGTAGCCCGGGCATTATCATCCCAAAATCCCGGAGAAAGGGAGAGCTGTTTATCATTTTCTATTTTAGCCTGACGATTAGTGACGTCAAAGAAACCTCCTCAAGACCAACAAACGGTCTCTCATATCCTTAATTTGTTCTGCTGTCATGCCGCAAAGATATTCGTTTTTTCAATGTGATAAACACTGAATAGAATCAGGTATTATATTTGATACATAGAGGTATGCACATGAGTAAAACCAATCAAACCACCACTAATAATGGAAAACCATTTTGGAAGAGTACGTGGTTGTGGTGGATAGCCGGTTTGGTATTGGTGATTATTGTTTGCTGGAATTTGTACAAAAAGCAGATTATTCGCCAGGAACTCGAACAGCTGGTTGAGGAAAAATCGCAGGGATTATATCGTGTAGCCTACGACAGTCTGCTCGTGGATGAAGTTAGTGGCAGTTTACATGTCAGCAACATAAAAGTTACCTACGATTCACTGGTGTATGAAACCCTGGAGCAAAAACCTTCCATGTTAATGGATATTTCCATCAAGGGCATAGAAGTGGAAGGCGTAAAAACACCCAAAGCACTAATTCATCAATCCATTGACGGGCGTTTGGTGAAACTGATTCAACCCAGGATTAAAATCATCTATACGGGAGAGCATACACGCGTGAGCCCCGATAAGGAAATATATGAACAGGTATTGGGTGATTTAAAATCCATTCAACTGGATTCCCTGTACGTGCTGGATGCGCATCTCAGCACAACCCTGCTTCGAGATTCCTCCAAACGGCGGTTCCATATAGAACATGTAGATATGGGACTGCAGGATATCGTAATCAAAGAAGATGAAGTACCGGATAGCAACCGAATCCTCTTTTCAACTTCTGCATGGGCACAATGCGGCGCGTTTAACTGGAGCATGCCCGGAACACCTTATCAGATGCGGGTTGACAGCCTGTATTTCCATTCCGCCCCTTCCCTCATTTATGTACAGGGTTTTCATCTCAAGCCACAATGGAGTGAGGAAGAGTTTGTACAAAGGCAACCCTATCAAACCGACCGGTTTGATTTTTCTTTTCATGATATTTTCTTTACCGGAGTGAATGTACCGGCATTGATGAATGAAGAGATACTGGTAGATCAGATTGAAGTACAGAAAGCAGATTTAAAGATCTACCGTGATCTGAACATTCCGCGAGACACCTTCAACCGAACCGGGAAATATCCTCATCAGCAATTGGTAAAAGTGGGTATCCCGTTTCATGTACAACAACTTACCCTGCGAAATACTTTCGTAGAGTATAAAGAAAAAAATCAGCGTACACAGATGAGTGGAAAAGTTCAGTTTCATCACACGCTGGCCAACATTCATTACCTGAGCAATATTCCTGACTCAACTGCTGTACATCCGTATATGGACGCAGATATCACTACCCTGTTTCTGAATACTGCGCCGTTTAATGTACGCTGGCGTTTTTATCTGTTTGACACTGCCGGCAGGTTTGATGTAAACGCCTCCCTAGGGAGCATGCCGGCCACCCGGCTCAATCAGATTAGCAAACCGATGGGGCCTGCCTCTGTTGCATCCGGTAATATCTATGGGTTACAGGTTGATTTTAAAGGTAACAATCATCAACTAACGGGTACGGTTACCTTTTTATACAATGGGCTAAAAATTGAGGTTCTGAAAAAAGATGAAGGTCAGGGCCAGTTGAAGAAACGTGGACTGGCAACATTTTTGGCCAACATCATAGTAAAAAATCAAAATCCGACAGGTAAGCAGGATCCGGTGGTAATTCAAATTAAGGAGCCCAGAGACACCAACCGCTCAATTTTTGCACTCATCTGGAAAGGCATTTTCAAAGGAGTAAAAGAAACCGCAGGTATGTGATACACAGAAATCAGTTGTGCATCTTACAACAGGTTACATCCATTCAATGAGATAAAAAAAGCGGCCACTTAAAATGACCGCTTCACTGAAATGATTTTAAACTTGATTTATTTCTTAGGCTCCAGCAATTTGAAGAACTGATCTAATTGTGGTAAAATGACAATGCGTGTGCGACGATTGGCTGCTTTACCTGCTGCAGTTGCGTTATCCGCCACCGGCACATACTCGCCCCTACCGGCTGCTGCCATTTTCGATGGTTCGAGTCCGTATGTTTTTTGCAGCAAACGAACCACCGTAGTGGCGCGTTTCACACTCAGATCCCAGTTGTCAATCAACTGACCGCTTCCATTGTACGGAACATTATCGGTGTGCCCTTCAACCATAAATTCAATATCGGGTTGATTCTTCAGCACCTTGGCTACTTTGCCAAGTACTTCACTGGCACGAGGAGTGATTTCATATTTTCCGCTTTGAAAGAGGAGTTTGTCAGAAATGTCAATATACACCACCCCTTTATCTACTTTGATATTGATATCCTCATCACTCATATTTCCTATGGCACCTTTGAGGTTGGTAACCAGTGCGAGATTGAGGGAATCTTTACGGGCAATGGCAGATTGCAGATCCTGAATGTAGGCATCCTTCGCACCAATATTTTCAAGAGATTTACGAATGCTCTCGGCCTGTGAACTGCTCAATACGGATAAATTTTCGAGTTGCTTCAGGGCCTGGTTATTGTTTTCTTTGAGGAAATCGATTTGCTTTTTCAATGCGGCGATATCATTTTCGAGCAGTGTTTTCTTCATCAATTCATCCGCATTCTTTGAATTACAATCGGCCAGTTGCTGTTGGAGGCGTGTGTTTTCGGTTTCAAGCACTATATACTTTTCTTTTTCGGCCTGCATGGCTTTTTTGCTCACACAGGAAGAAAAAGCAAGTGCGCTGAGAACTCCGGCAATTGCTAAAGGGTAGATTTTCATACACGTTCGATTTTAGTTTGTGCAAAGATAGCTTTCAAAAGATGGCACATAAAATTTTCATGCTAAACTATGTTAAATGAACGTTAGAAAATGTTCATGCTTCCACCATCATTTCCAATACAGGTTGGTAGTTCACCCACGCAGCATCAATGGCTATCATTGCTGCTTTAAAAAAAGATATAATCTGTGGCCAATGGTTGGTGTTATACAAATTCACATCGGGCAGAAAGGCGAACAACCTCATCAGACAGGTATCATTTTTCCAGTAAGCAGTATCGGTGAGCCATTCAATAGAAGAACCGCTGTTCATTTCCTCCTGCATGAGCCGGAGCACATCAAACATTTTTTCTTTCAGTGGTGTTTGCGTTTCTATGAGGATAACAGAAACGGTTGCCTGCTTATTTTCAACGTCGAGCGCGAACCTGATTTTCTTTACGCCGGTTTTATAATTCACCCAATGTACTCTCCCGCCGCTCGCCGATGGTACCGGTTGCATATACCTGCCAAAGGTTGTCCAGAATTCAGCACGAAGTTTAGCAGCTTGTTCTTTGGTGTACATGAATTATAATTTCTAATTAGTTTATATTATATTATGAACAAAACATAACTATCAACCATCGTTGTTGTGGTGTAAAGGCGATTTAAGAGGTTCCTGCTTCTATAAATTCTTCATAAATCAATCTCATCAAGCCATTAAATAATTTCTTTTTGTGTTATACATTAGCAAGTACCCCCTTTTGTTGGCCTCAGTTAAGAATGAATGGCTAGTTAATGTTTCCACAAAAAGTTGCTTTTCTAAAAACGGATTTAATAGTTTCTCAACCCGGCTTTCTGCAACTCCAATTCTCAAGGCAAATTCAATGAAATCGCTTTTGGTAGGATGCCCACTTTTCTTGTATTGTTCACTTTTATAATCGTCTGAAAACAATCCTTTATTCAATGCAAAATCCGTATCGTCCACATGAAACTTTGTATTCACTAAATCATAAGCAGGGCTTAACAAATAATCTCCACTGGATGATTCAAGCAAGGAAAAGTTTTTTAAATGAGCATCTCCGTTTGAAAACAGAAAATTGAAAACAACTAAAGAAAAATACTTTTCTATTTCTATCCGCCATGCCGGAACAAATTTTTTTATCAACAATCCTGCCTCTTCATAGCTGTATTCATATTTGAAATTTGATCCTGCATTGTCTTTTGTTTTTCCTGCCAGCGTTGCAAAATCTTCTTTGCCCCATTTACTTCCGTTTTCTTTCACGTCAAATCGTTTGGTGATATAGGCAGGTGAACCATTCTTAAAAAAAATCATAGCGTTTTCTGCCGTATTCAGCCCATACACTTGTTTGGCTATTTGCATTGTCAAATGTTCGTTGGCTGGAACCTGGTCAACCTTTTTCAAATCTCTTGGTATCGGTTTGAGTATATATGTACCTTGTTCTCCTTCCTTTGTTAATCGCAACACATTTTTCTCCATAATAAAGCTCAATTTTTCCTGCACACCCGATATGGATATACGTTTGCGATTTTCCATGAATTGCTCTGCAACTTCTTCGCTTTGTTGGGGTTGTTCATAAGGCAAAACATGATTTACCTTTTTACCGCTAAACAAATTCCTCAAACAGCTTGGGCTGTAGTTAGAAAATCCTTCAGCCAAGGTCCCAGGACAATATTTTAATTCATCTAAGTTCATCTTGCCACTATAGGTTTAACGGTTACTGCTCCAATTGTGTCATATTGTGCAGTTGCTGCCAGCAAACCGAAACTATCTTCTTCGTCTATTCTCAACTGTACGCTTTGCAATTTTCGATTTACTCCTTCACTCAGCATATTGAAAAAAAATGGAAACAAAAATTCGCTGCTGTATTCTTTTTGTGTTTTGGGTAGGGTTAAACTGATTCCTGGTTTACTTGCATCGTTAAAATATTTTTCATCATAGCTGAAAACATAATGCTGACGATTTTCTTCAGTCAGTGTTCCTGCTAGAATCCCATTACGGTATATTTCCATTGCTCTCATTTACTCAATGTCTCTTTTTCACTTCAAGGGTTAGTTCCATTCCCAGCACTTCGGCTAATTTATTCAAAACATCCAACGAAGGATTGCCTTGTCCCCTTTCTAATTTATACAGGGTGTTTGTGCTCACTTTAGCCAATTCGGCTAAGTGAGGTTGAGTTATACTCAACTCCTTTCGCCTGCGTTTTATGATTTCACCAAGGGTCTTAATTAACACTATAATGTGATTTTAGAGTCTAAGTTAGTGTTTTTTTTGCAAAAACGCAAGTATAATCACATTATAATATGATTTTTATGTATAAACATTTTGAAACGCAAAATAAAATAGATAAAACCACATTATAGTGTGACTTCAAGTTCATATAATGTCAAATTGTTGAACACAGAAAGTTCAAATAGTACAACCGCTAACGTCCGTGTATAGGCGATGGTGGGGAGCTAGAACGGCAAAACATCCAGTAAATCGGCTGTAAATTTCGTGGCGCGTTCAGCATTATTTACACTAAATTTTCAAATGCTTGCAAACCTCCCAATCCCTTGTCCAGCAAAGCTTATAGCTATGCCGTGTCAATTGTTCATCACAAAATCAGGCTTGCGTATGAAGCGGCTGTTGTATTTGAAACGCACGTTGGTAGAAAAATCCACTTTCCATCCTTTGATATCACCGGCGGTACGCGGAAAATAATATCCCCGTACTTCAATGGTTCCGAAAATAAGGTTTTCATTCCTGGTTCTGAATCCTCCGCCCAGTGCGGTGTACCCTTGAGAGTGTTTAAGGCGCATACCCACTGGTGTTATGATAGACCAGTCTGCAAACCCGAACGGTGCTATCCTGAATCCCCAGAATTTTCTCATATGATAAAACACTGTTTCTGCCTTTACGGTAGTGCGCATTTTGCCTTCAATAAAATAATTGTAATACGGCAGGCCAAACTCCGAATCCATAAACAATGGCGTGTTCAATAGCGGATTGATTTGCCTGGCATATACGATGCTGGTGAAGCTCCTGTGCCTCCAGTTGGCTGACGGTTTGCGCAATCTCGACATCTGTTCAACACCAATCAGAAAATCAACATCCTCCCATTGATTGCGGAATGAGTTGGCACCTACCCGGATATAGCCGGTATGGTAAGCCCCTTTCTTTCCGTACAAACTCCCTTCACCTGACAACCCATAATAAGCACGGTTACGCCGGAACTTGCGACTGAAACCTCCTGTAACGGAAAGGTTCAATCCTACAGGTACATCTTCCTGCCTTCCGAAACCATAAATAAAATTGGTTTTATAAAAGTTTTGACGAAACAGTGTATAACTCATCAATGCTCCGGTAAAATCGGCATAATTGTAATTGTATTCACCTTCAAACTTATCGGGCTTCTTAAAATAATGATTGTAAAATCCACGCACTGCAACAAAATGCCTGAATCGGTTGTAAGAGTCTGTTTTCATAGCTCGTCGTGCCCCGATATTCAACCCTATCCAACCATCAGATTTCAATCTCCTATATCTGAAATCCTGTTTAAACAGTGAATCACCCACATAACGGTTAAATGTACCTGCTAACATTAAATCTACGGCACCGGTCCATCGCGTGTAACGACTATACATAGGCCTTTCGAAACCTGTATACAAATCAAACTCTTCCTGTCGGCCGCTATTGAATGCCGGTTGAAAAGAATTCACCCCCAGATTCCAGTTCCAGAAACTACCGCGGATATTCCGGTGCAGGTAATCAAAACCATACCCATACAAGGGTTTGCGTTCATCGTCATACAATCCCTGAAGGGCGATGCGGTTACCCGAGCCAAAAATATTCTCATCCTTTGCTTCCAGTTCCAGTCGGTTGAAGGGCGTACCACTTGCACTTCCACCCAGAGAAAACACATCGCGTACCACTACTACTACCCTTACAGCTCCGGTATCGCTTCCTTCCGGAAGTACTACTAATACCGCGTCTCTGAAAAACTCCTGTTCGCGTAGGAATCTTTCATTATCCGACACCTGGAAAGGATAAAACCGGTCGCCCTTTTTAAAAAATAGATTTTTTCGGATAACATCTTCCCGTGTATTGAGGTGAAAAGCATCAGCCACTTTATCTGAAAAACTTCGTTTAACCGTTACCGAGTCAGGCACTGCTTCATGCAGGCCAAGTCCTACAATTTCAATTTCGGCAATGCGTTTACCGGTATATTTTAAAAAAGGGTTTACTGTGAGAACAGGCTCTGTTTCCTGTTCAAAGGTTGAAATTCCCATACCCAGTTTACCCAGCCATCCTTTCTTTTTAGCCAGAAAAAAAGTGTCGTTCTCTTTAACCTGTGCGTGCATCGTAAAGCCAGTGAACATCCATATAAGAATAAAAATGAAACCCGGTGCAAGGTGACTTAGGTGGTGAAAGAGGGATTTTTTCAGGATAAGAGGCTGCATGGTATTCATTATTCAGCAGACATAGCCGCTTTTTTCATTGCGGCAGCCGTTTCTTTGCCAAGGTATTGATCTGCCCAATGATGTATCAAATATAATAAAGGCGTTAACAAAATGGCCATGATAAATTTATACGCATAATTCACCATGCCAATTGCCAGTACTTTTTGTATGCTCCAGTTGTTGCCCACATGAAAGGCAATATACAATACGATGAAACTGTCAACCAGCTGCGAAACCACCGTTGAACCGGTAGCACGTAACCAGATTTTCTTTTCACCCGTAGCTCTTTTAATCCGGTGAAAAACGTGCACATCCACTATCTGCGCCACCAGAAAGGCTACCAGGCTCCCAACAATAATCCACATGCCTTGTCCGAACACCGCATTAAAAGCCAATGACATATCAGGTACACCCTTTTCCATTCCGGTGCTGTACCAGAAATCGGCTGCAGGCACTTTCATAGCAATAAAAAACATAAGGAAGGCGTAAGCAATCAGGGCAACGGCAATGAAGGATATACGCCGAACTGCTTTAGGGCCGTAATATTCATTCACGATATCCGTCATCACAAATTCAAGTGGCCACAACAATACGCCGCAGGTAAGACTAAAGGCGAGACCGGGTTCTCCGAGCAGTGAGAAGCTGAGGGGCTCAGCGCCGAATAACTTTTCGAGTGAAAAAACTTTCACGCCAATACATTCAGCAATCAGTGCGTTCGCTACAAAAAATGCAGCGAATATCACAAACAATCTGGAAGCGCGGCTTTGGTATGAAACGGAAGACATAGATTCAGGGTAGGAAGATAAAATAAACGGATTGAATTATCAGAAAAATACTGATCATCCACACCCATCGCCGTTGGGTAAACGGTTTAGATGCAATCAGACTCCCCACCAGCCAGATCAGCATCCATACGGCATTAATCAGGATGGAGCTGTACCCGAGGATCACCACTATATTTTGCAGGGGAGCCAGCGGTATAAGGGGTTCAGATATATTTTCTGTTCGACGAATTTCAACATAACGAAGCACGACCGACAGGATAAAACACACATTGGCTATCATCGCTACTTTAAACAAGAACCTCATACAGAAGTTTATTTTATCCCTGCAATATCAATTGTTTTTTTGAACACCCTTCAGCATTGGAACAAATGAGAACATCTGAAACGATTCTTCGCTGAAGGATCCATCGGCCTCCTTGGTAATGCGCCGCATGCGTTGTGCATCGCCTTCATCCACAGGTACCACCATAATACCACCGGGCTTCAGTTGATCGAGCAGTCTGGGAGGTATGTAGGGTGCTGCTGCCGTAATAATTACCTTATCAAACGGAGCGAACGTGGGCAATCCTTCAAAACCATCGCCATAAAAGGTTTTCAGCTGAGGATATTTTTTCTTCAGCTTAAAGTTTTTAAGTTTATCAAACAGTGCTTTTTGTCTTTCTACGGTATACACCTGCGCTCCCATTTCGGCGAGCACTACCGCCTGATACATACTCCCCGTTCCCACTTCGAGTATTTTATCCATAGGCTGCACTTTCAGCAGTTCGGATTGATAGGCAACGGTGTAAGGTTGAGAGATGGTTTGTCCTTCCCCAATGGGAAAGGGCCTGTCTTCGTAAGCAATATTATCCAGTGCAGAATCCAGGAAAAAGTGCCTGGGTACATTTTCGATGGCAGTCAATACACGTTCATCGCGGATGCCTTTCTCCCGCAGGCCGTCTACCAGTTTTTTTCTCAGGCCTTTATGCCGGTATGTGTCATCGTATTTTTTCATAGTGTCAGCAGCAACTGTCATGTAATTCATATTTCTTAACGATGACGAGGGGTATGTTCAGCAAAAAATTTATCCACTGCTTTATTGTAATCATTTAAAGTCGCCTGGCGTTCTTTATTCAGTTCACTATTTGAAGCATTGTATTTATTCAGCAGTTTATTCACTTCATTCACCTGCTTGTTGTATTCGTTCACGTCATCTTTTGATTTGGAAGATTTCTTTTGAAACTCCTTCTGATACTTATCAAACTTTTCCTGTGCCAAAAGGAAAGTTGTTACATCGGTCATTTTTTCTGCTTCCCTGATATAAAAATTCAACATTGCGGTTGTTGCCATTTTAACGGATCCATCGCCATTGAAAGCAGATATTGACTTCAGTTTTTCAATACCTTCTTTAGCATAATTTGACATGGCGCTTCTATTTTGCTCAATGGCCGTGATATCTTTTCGGGTGATTGCATCCAGCAAAAATATTTCCTGCTTATAAGGCTTAAAAAATATCAGGTAAATCTCGTTGTAATATTTATTTACGCTGCTAACTTCTTTCATTTTCTGATTCAGCTTCGAATCATTCTCCAGTAGATTTATGTTGTTGTTTTTGGCGAAAACGGCCTGAGCTTCTCCCAATCTGCTACTGGCTTCAGCCAGCTTATCACTGGCCATTTCTTTCGCGAGCATGTAAGCTTCCATTAAATCATAGCTTTGTTCAGCCACATCCTCCATATTTAAAATCTTATCATAATCTTCGTTGAGTACGCTGTAATACAGTTTGAGGAAACTCACACCGGAATCTCTGTAACTTTTATCGCCTTTAAACGAGGGCATTCCGCTGATATTCATTCTTGATTCCTGTACTTCTTCCAATAATTTTTTTCTGAGATTATCTACCTTTCTCGCCTTTTTACCATGCGCAGCTGCACTCGTATAACTTAAATACTTTTTTACAATATTCTCCTGTTGCTGCCCGATATAACTCATATACCCTACGGCAGTTTCAAAGTCCTGAGCAATTGTTTTTGAAGTAAAGAATATGGAAGCAATGATTGCAAGTGAAGTAAAAATGCGCATACGTTAATTTTAAAAAGAAAAAATGGCAGACATAAACTTAATATAAATTTACGTGAATTAAGGATTAGTGATTAGATTATTTGATTAAATCAAACAAAATGAGTGCTGCTTCGTGCACATGTGCATCTTCCTCCAGGTTTTCCATGTAGGAGGCATTGATTTTTTTACTGATTTCAGAAGCGTTCTCCAGCATACTTTTGTCGAAAATATTATTAGAAACTTTGATTAATTTTTCATTTTTTTCATCCTGTTGATTCAACATCAATGAGGCACTCGATTCAAAGAAAAATTCCAGAAACTTCTTTTTACTGATGGGAATTTCATCAGCTTGATTCCTGGCCTTATACCAATTTGCAAAATCGTTGTAGTAGTTAAACTGATTGCTCAACTTCACACGCTCTTTACTGTTGTTTCGCAACTGATCTATAGGCAGTGGTTTAAGTGTTTGGTATATTCCTTTTCTGGACTCGTCAGGTTTTAAAGCAGTAGCAGTGTTTTTTTCTTTGTACTCTAACGGACCAAATTTATCGGGCAGCATAATATCAGGCGTTACACCGTTCCATTGAACCGTGCTTCCATCGATCCGGTAAAATTTAGCATGCGTAACTTTTACAAAATCCTGATAGTTTAAATCACGTTCGGGATTGATGGTATCTAAAGGCAAAATAATCTGAGCTGTTCCCTTGCCGTAGGATTGTCCGCCTGCAATAACAGCACGTTGGTAATCCTGCAATGCCGCACTCAGAAACTCACTGGCACTTGCGCTGGCCCCGTTTATTAACACCAGCAATGGCCCGTCATAAATAGTTCCACGATTGGGATCTTTCATGATGGACACTTTCCCTTCCTTATCTTTCACAGAAGCTACCGGCCCGATATCAATAAAGATACCCGCAAGCTGAATAGCCTCCCACATGCTTCCTCCTCCATTATACCGGAGGTCAAGAATTAATCCGGATATATTTTCTTTTTTGAGTTTTACAATTTCTTTACTCACGTCATTTGCACTCCCGTGCATATTTGAACCTGAGGTATTGGGCTCTTCATCTCCCCTGGTATAAAACCCCGGCAAATCAATATAACCAATTCGTTTCTCTCCTTCAATTACAAAACTTTTAACCACACTTTCCTCATCTTCAATTTTTTCAGTAGATAGAATCACTTTCTTTTGTTCTCCTGCCACATCTCTCATGGTGAGCGTGAGTTCTGTCACCTGATTACCTGACAACAAAGACTGCACAGATTCCAAATCCAGGTCTTCGGTTAAATATTCAATACCTTCTTTCAGTATTGACACTAACACATCCCCCTTATGCAGCTTACCGGTTCGCCAGGCGCTGCCACCGGGTTGCAGATGACTCACTACTTTTTCCTGCTGTTCATTTTCTTCAAATTCGATTCCGGCACTGAATGCCTGTGCGCTCAATTCCACCTCAAACCCTTTTTTATCACTTAAGCTCAGATAAGTACTGTGTGGATCATAACACCAGGCTATGCAATTCAGATAAAACGATTGAATGTATCCTGCATTCCCGGCAATTTTTTCTTTTCGAAGGGCAATGATTCTTCTTTCACGTTTAATCACTTTTTTCCATGCGGCCAGCAATTGGTCGTCTGAAATGTATCGCTCCAGTGAAGCAGTGGAAATATTTCTCATTAAAGAATCGGGAACCTGACTCACAGCAGAGGACAGCGTCTTCCATTTAATATATTGTTCCCATTTTTTAGCAATAGCATTAGCGTTTGGCGCATTTTGTACCTGCCCTGAACTGAACACTTCATTGACGGAAAAATCAGGCTTAGTGTTTGCAAACTTTTCCAGCAAACTGTCTACACTATTGGTTCTTAACAGGAACAACTTCAAAGACTCATCGAAAAACTTCCACGAAGCCCCTTTGAGTTCATCATCCAGTTTATCTTTAAAAGTCAGAAGATAATCAATATCACTTTTCAAAAAAACCATCCTGCCCTTATCCAACACATTCAACCATCGTTCATATAAAATAGCAGAAGTGCTGTCATTCCACGTTATGGGCGCATAATGTTGCTGACTCAAAAACCGGGTTAACATCATCGCCTTTTGTTGCATTAAAGGGATCTGTTGTGCCGTTGCAGCATTCCACAAAAATGTAAAACCAATAACGATTTTGAGTTTTTTCATTCCCTGATAATCTATAGATTAAGGTCTTTTATTATAGCAGCGATCTTTTGATTCAACTGATTTTCAGTTACATCAAAATCTGATCTGCTTTTCAAAGGTGCATTTACACTGAAATAGAATTTAATCTTAGGTTCTGTGCCACTGGGCCTTGCCGAAATTTTCGAACCATCTTCCAGCACAAACTGCAATACATTGGAAGACGGAATATCTATCGTCCATTCGGTACCGTTAGACAGGTCTTTGCCTTTTTGTAATTTATAATCGAGCAGTTGAACAACGGGTACGCCGGCAATTTGTTTAGGAGGATTGCTTCTGTAGCCTTCCATCATGGCAGCAATTTCCTTTGCACCATTCATACCCTTGCGTGTGATGCTGATGAGTGATTCCAGGTAAAAACCATACTCTACGTATAGGTCTATCAGTTTTTCAAACAGTGAGCGACCCTTGCTTTTTTCGTAGGCGGCCATCTCACAGAGCAATGCAACTGCACTTACACCGTCTTTATCGCGAATCTGGTCGCCAATCATCAACCCAAAACTCTCTTCTCCTCCAATGATATAATTTTCTTTTCCTTCCTTTTCACGTATCAGAGATGAAATCCATTTAAAACCTGTGAGTACATCATAACAGGCCACCTGGTTCCTTTCTGCAATCACATTAATCATGTCGGTGGTAACAATGGTTTTAATTACCATATCATTTGGACGGGCGACTCCTTTGGCGCGGCGGGCTTCAATCATATAATTGAACGCCAGTAAAGCCGTTTGATTTCCATTCATCAGCACCCACTCTCCCCTATGATTTTTCACGCCAATGCCTACACGATCTGCATCCGGATCAGTACCCAGCAATATATCCGCATCCAGCTCAGCCGCTTTCTTTAAACCGATGCTCATGGTTTCTGTTTCTTCGGGATTGGGATATATAACAGTAGGAAAATTTCCATCCGGATTGCTTTGTGCTTCCACCACATGTACATTGGTAAAGCCGAAACGCTCCAGTGTTTTAGGCACCAGCTTAATTCCAGTACCGTGTACGGGGGTGTACACAATTTTCAAATCGTGCTGCTCCCGGCAGATGTCGGGATATACACTTAAGCCCTTCACCATTTCTACATACGCCTCATCCATGGCTGCTCCAAGGGTTTCAATTAAATGGGCATTGCCTTCCCAGCGCACTTCTTCCACAGAAGCAATTTTTTCTACTTCGGCAATTACATTTTTATCATGCGGTGGCACCATCTGCGCCCCGTCATCCCAATACGCCTTGTAACCGTTATATTCTTTCGGATTATGACTGGCCGTACAAACCACGCCCCCTTTGCATCCCAGTTTACGGATCGCGAAACTCAGCTCGGGGGTTGGGCGGATATCTTCAAACAGATACACGCGAATACCATTAGCTGCAAAAACTTTGGCGGTTATTTCTGCGAATAACCGGCTGTTGTTTCTTACATCATGCGCAATGGCCACACTGATATCATTTCCAAAACACTGAATGAGATAATTGGCATAGCCCTGAGTGGCCATCCCCACGGTGTACTTATTCATGCGGTTAGTACCCGGGCCCATCAATCCGCGCAATCCGCCGGTACCGAATTCCAGATTCTGATAAAATGCATCTTCCAGTTCATCCGGATTGTTGGCCTGTAAATCACGGATAGACGCTTTGGTTTCCTCATCAAACGGTCCGTTTAACCATGCTGCTATTCTTTCTTTTGTTACCTCATTCATTGTAGAAATCTTTAGATAAAAAATTTTACTGTAGTGCCAAAAATAAACCTTTCAATTGTGTTTAATATACATTAAGGTATTTTTGTTGGGCATGAACATTTTCCGATCCATACTTTGCGCATCCGTCCTCCTGCTGATGGCAAATCCTGTGCATGCAACCCTGCAACCTGCTGATACAACTCCTGTGGTTCGTGAACCTAAAACCAACCTGCCCTTTCATTACGAATACAACAAACATCGTGTGCGGGCGATAGCTGCCGTAAACATTGCCGGATACAGTGGGGCAATGATTGGACTATATCATGCATGGTATAAGGATTATCCGCAATCATCGTTTCACTTTTTCAACGACATGGGCGAATGGAAGCAGATGGATAAGATCGGGCATGTGTATAGCGCCTATGCTGAAAGTCTGGCGAGCATGGAACTGTGGCGATGGACAGGCATCAGCCGGAAGAAACGTATATGGATTGGTGGAATGAGTGGCGCGGCATATCAAACAGCCATTGAAGTACTGGATGGTTTCAGTGCCGACTGGGGATGGAGTTGGGGCGATTTCGGAGCCAATATTCTCGGCAGCGGTATGCTGGTAGCCCAGGAACTCGCGTGGGATGAACAGCGGTTTCAACTGAAGTGGTCGTTTACCAGAAAAAGCTACGCGGATGCCGAACTCAATGCCCGGAGCAACAGCATCTTCGGTTCGGGTACCGCAGAACGTTTGCTGAAAGATTACAACGGACAAACCTATTGGCTGAGCACCAACCTGCATACTTTTTTTCCTCAATCCGGATTGCCCGAATGGCTGCAGATATCCGTAGGCACGGGCGTGGAAGGCGTGTTTGGGGCACACGAAAACTATGCTGAAAAAGACGGACAAATCATCTTCGACCGCAGAGACATACCACGCGTACGCCAATGGTATCTTGCACCCGATGTGGATTTATCCAAGATAAAAACGCGTAAACGCGGCATCCGCATGCTGCTGAATATGCTGAACGTAATTAAGTTCCCCACCCCTGCACTGGAATTGAAACAAGGGAAGCTGCACTGGAACTGGATACAATTTTAATACTTCCTGCTTTTTTTCTTCGATGCCTTTTTCTTTGGATACACAATATTCATTTCATTCACCAGGTGTCCTGCTCCTGCAAACTTGTCGATGATGAAAAGAATGTACCGTGCATCCACCATGATATTTCTGCAAATAGATGCATCATAATTAATATCACTCATGGTACCTTCCCATACCCTGTCGAAGTTCAGGCCTATTAAATTCCCCCAGGCATCCAAAGCTGGACTTCCGGAGTTACCACCAGTAGTATGGTTGGAGGCGATGAAGCACACCGGCATCACACCGTTCACACCGTACGGACCAAAATCTTTATCCGCATACAACTGACGTAATTTTTCAGGCACATCAAATTCATAATCGCCCGGCACATATTTTTCCATCACTCCATCGAGCGTAGTAAAATAATCATATTTCACACCGTTGCGTGGCTGATAACCTCCCACCTGGCCGTAAGTAACACGCATGGTACTGTTGGCATCGGGGTAGAACGTTTTATCCGTCATCACTTCAAGTTGCGCCTGCATGTATTGCCGTTGCAAAGCGTTCATGTTCGCCTGCAGCGGATTGATGGGTGCCTGAACTGCTGTTTGATAGTGTGATTGCATGGCCCTGAAAAAGCCAATGGTTGCATCCGAACGCAATACTTTCGTAACTGAATCGGGTGATTGTTTCAGGAACGACATTACCTCATCTTTACGATTGAGCCAGGTGTTATATATTCCGGATGACAACTTAGCGGGGTCTGCCTGGGCAGTGGTCCATGCTTCGCGCACTGCCGGGGCCTGCCAGTCTGCTTTTTGTTCCATATATACCGGCATCATCGCTTCAAACACTTTCTGATCTACCATGGCATTGTACTCCTTATAAAAATCTTCCAGCATGTTTACAACGGTGGTAAGCCGTTTAGAATATCCGGTTGCACCGTCTTTATCGAACGAGGTTACCAGAGAATTCAGCTGCATTGAGATGGTGTATAATTCTATCTTACTCACAATCTCGGTGTAATAATCGCGGGCCAGTGATAAGGGCTGCAACTGGGCAAACGCCGCGGATACATCATTCAGCAAATTGCCATATTCAGCTTTCCATGCAGGATTTTCGTTTACGCGTTGCTGAAAGGTTCTTTCATACGCCTGTTTTTTAGCCACGCCATTGGTACGTTTTAAGCCGAGCACTTCGCCCTGCCACTTTTTCCACGCATTGGATATACGGGCATATTTAGATGCATACTGAATCTTAATCAATTCATCCTTACGCATAAAACCATCCAGCACGGCCATGGCACGGTCACGGATCATGATTTTGACCGGATCGCTCACTTCCACAATATCTTTCACCACATCGCTGTGCAGGTACTGGTTGGTTCGACCGGGAAAACCAAACACCATGGTAAAATCGCCTGGCTCTACTCCGGAGAGTGACACATTCAATGCGCGTTTAGGCGTAAACGGTATGTTGTCGGTTGAATATTCAGCCGGTTTGTTTTCTTTACTTGCATAAATCCGGAAGAGGGCAAAATCGCCGGTATGCCTTGGCCACACCCAGTTGTCGGTATCTTTTCCAAAGTTTCCGATAGATGAAGGCGGAGCACCTACCAAACGAATATCACGATAGGTTTCTGTGGTGAACATATAATACTGGTTAGCCTCAAAGAAACCACGGATGAAGTTATCCTGTCCTTCCAGGCGGGCCGCACTTTTCCGCACCTCTGCCATATTTTTATCGATGAGGGCCTGGCGCTCAGATTCTTTCATTCCTTTGGTAACCCCCTGCATCACGCGGGCAGTCACATCATCTATTCTCACAATGAAGGTTACAAATAAACCATTGTTGGGAAGCTCCTGCGCATGATTCATTGCCCAGAATCCGTCGCGTATATAATTATGCTCCAGTGAGGAGTGATTCTGTATCTGATCAAATCCGCAATGATGATTCGTAAGCACCAGTCCTTTGGTTGAAATAATCTCTCCGGTACAAAAGCCACCAAAACTCACTACCGCATCTTTCAAACTACCGCGGTTGATACTGTAAATATCCTCTGCACTGATTTTCATGCCCAAACTCTTCATTCGGTTCTCGTTGAGTTTATTTAGCAACTGAGGCAACCACATCCCCTCATCGGCACGGGCAGAAGATGAAATCAGGATGAATGCAAAAAGGAAAGCGTATGCAAAATGCTTCATGGCAATTGTTTTCATTGAAAAATTATTGAATATCCGTTTACAAATTAAAGGAATTCTCCCCAGCCACCCGGCAATAAATAGATGAATGGCAGCATAAATAATATAAATTGCATCCTATATTAGCTGAATTAAAAGATTATGGCATACATAGCTCAAATAGCATTCATAGCATTGGCAGCATTTGGCATCTACTGGTTTAGCCGGAATATCCTCAGGATACGAAGGAATATTTTACTGGGTAAGGATGAAAAGCTGAACGACCGTTCCGGTGAACGCTGGAAGAATTTGTTGCTGATGGCGGTGGGACAGAAAAAAATGTTCCGCAATGTACCGGTAGCCCTCTTGCACCTGATTGTGTACGCCGGTTTCATCATCATCAATATTGAAGTGCTGGAAATTGTGCTCGACGGCATGCTGGGTACGCACCGTTTGTTTATGGAGCCTTTGGGAGGATTCTATACTTTTCTGATCAATACGTTTGAACTGTTAGCCGTTGCCGTTATACTGGCCTGTGTAATATTCCTTGTGCGTAGAAATGTCATCAAACTGAAACGATTCATCAGTGCTGATTTGGACGGATGGCCGCGCAGCGATGCCAATTACATCCTCATTACAGAAATTGTACTGATGTCGCTGTTTCTGGTGATGAACGCTGCAGACCCTACGGTAAATGGCCAGTTTATAGTTTCAGGAGAAATTGCTCCGCTGTTTTCAGGCATGAGTGAAAGCACGCTGCATACCGTAGAACGAACCGCGTGGTGGCTACACATCATCGGTATTTTTGCCTTCCTGAATTACCTCCCCTACAGTAAGCACCTGCACATTATGCTCGCTTTTCCAAATGCCTATTATGCACGGTTGCAGCCGATGGGAAAAATGGAAAATATGCCTGCCGTACAAAATGAAGTATTGTATATGATGCAGCCCGAGCTGGCCCCTACCGGTGAAGCACAACCGATGAAATTCGGCGCCAGGGATGTGCAGGATTTGAGCTGGAAAAGTTTACTGGACGCTTATAGTTGTACCGAATGCGGACGTTGCTCCGCTGCCTGCCCCGCCAACATGACCGGAAAGAAACTAAGTCCGAGAAAGATTATGATGGACACGCGCGACCGGCTGGAAGAAGTGGGTAAGCAGGTGGATGCACAGGGCAATATTAAAGACGATGGCAAAAGCCTGTTGCATGATTATATTTCAGTGGAGGAATTACGTGCCTGCACTACCTGTAATGCCTGTGTACAGGAATGTCCGGTGGGCATTTCTCCCCTCCACATTATCCTTGAACTCAGGCGTTCGCTGGTAATGGAAGAAAGCAACGCGCCTCAGGAATGGAACGGTATGTTCTCCAACATTGAAAATAATTTTGCACCCTGGAAGTTTAGTCCGGACGAAAGAGATGCATGGGCACAGGCTTAACCGGCATCTTCCTCGAGTTTTTTAAACACATTCTTTCCGCGCAGGATTTTGACCAGGTGGATAACCGCTGTTGCAGAAAATATCCCACCAATGATCCAGTTCAGGTAGGCTTCACTGTTATGTATACTTCCGGCTGCTATCCGGCCGCCATAAATAAATATAAGGTGTGATATGAATGTACCCAGGCCAACCCCAATAATATAAGCATTCAATACTTTTACACGCGAAGTGAGCACGCCCCGGGTGAACAGCACCGTACTCCATCCAAACCAGAATGGAATCTGAACCGGATTCACGGCCGACATCATCATCCCCAGTAAAAAGCGGTTCAGGTTATTTTCGAGTATCACATTTTTCGCCTGAGGATCACTGTTAGCTGCCGCCATAAAACTCCCTACCGCCAGTGCCACTACAATAGCCAGCGTAAGCCATTGCATCGCCCGCATCCATTTCACCTGCCGGCGTATCCAGTCTATCGCAATCAGCGAAAGCCTCACATAAATCATCTCTACCAGCAACACCCCGCAAGAAAACATCAGTGCCTTGGATATGGTTTCCTGTATACTGATTTGCATAGCCGTAACATTCAGTGTTCCCATGGGCAATGAGCCCAGAAAACTAATCAGCAATCCCCAAAAAATAACACGCATCAGCATAATGAGTGGATCAAAGATAATTTCAAATACCTCTAAATTTTAAAATTCCCGAATAATACACGTTGCCTATGGGAATTTGTTGCTTACTTTGTTGAGATAAAAAATCTGAATCAGATGCAGGTAACAACAATGGCAGAAATGGCCGCCCGTGGTGAAACACCCGAAGTACTTTTCTGGGTGGGATGTTCAGGAAGTTTTGATCAGCGGGCACAAAAAATAACAAAGGCATTTGTAACCATACTGAATAAAGTAGGTGTAAAATATGCTATCCTGGGTAAAGAAGAAATGTGTACCGGAGACCCCGCACGGCGTGCCGGAAATGAATTTCTTTTTCAGATGATGGCCTATCAGAATATCCAGGTGCTGAATGGTTATGAAATTAAAAAAATTGTAACTGCCTGTCCGCACTGCTTCAACATTTTTAAAAATGAATATCCTGCACTCGGCGGAAATTATGACGTAATTCATCACGCAACATTTTTACAACAGTTGATAGATGAAGGCCGCATTGTGGTGCCTGCCGGTGGTGCATATAAGGGAAAGAAAATCACTTATCACGACAGTTGTTATCTGGGCCGCGCCAATGATATTTATGAGGCGCCCCGTAAAGTACTGGAAGCATTAGATGCTGCCCTGGTTGAAATGAAACGTTGCCGCAGCAATGGCCTGTGTTGCGGAGCAGGAGGTGCGCAAATGTTTAAGGAGGAAGAAAACGGAACCACACGCATCAACATTGAACGCGCCGATGAAGCCCTGGCCACAGGGGCACAGGTCATCGCTTCTGCCTGCCCCTTCTGTAATACCATGCTTACCGATGGTGTTAAAAACCGTGAGAAAGAAAATGAAGTAGAGGTATTGGATATTGCCGAACTGGTTGCATCCTACCTGTAATGTCATTGTTGTGTAAAATGATTCCCATCATATTGAATGTGAAAAAGTTCCCTGAACTTTGCGCCATCAAAAAAATATATACAAATGAAACATTCTATTAAAGCTTTGAGTGCCGTAGCGGTAATGGCATTGATGTTAACAGCTTGTGGTGGTGAAGAAAAAACAACTCCTACCCCGGCTCCCGTAGAAACACCGACTGAAACTCCTGCAGAACCTGCTGCACCTGCAACAGAAGCCCCTGCCGCTGATGCAGCCGTTGCTGAAATTGTTCTGAACGCCGGTGATGATATGAAATACGATAAAACGGAAATTAAAGTAAAGGCAGGACAGAAAGTAAAACTGACCCTCAACCACACCGGTAAAATGGATAAGAAAGTAATGGGTCACAATGTGGTGATTATCCCTTCTGCCATGGATATTCAAATGTTTGCACAGGTAGCCATCAAAGCAACAGATTCAGAATACATTCCTGCTTCTGAAGCAAAACAAATCATCGCACATACCAAACTGATTGGCGGTGGTGAAAGCACTACCATTGAATTTGATGCTCCTGAATCAGGCTCTTACAAATTCCTTTGCACCTTCCCGGGTCACTGGGCCGCAATGCAGGGTACTTTTATAGTGGAATAAGACTTACTAACCCCCATGTATATCAGCCAACATCCCGTATGTTGGCTTTTTTTGTAACTTTGCCCCATGAAATTTACAAGGTATATAGTAGTGCTCGTGCTTTTCGGAATCGTACTGATTCTCGCACTTATGTTCGGGTTACCGAAATACAATGTTTGGCAACAGGAAATGGCCGGAAAAGCTGAAATGGCAAAGGCTGAACAGAACAGAAAAATATTGGTGGAAGAAGCCAAAGCGCGACTGGAAGCAGAGAAACTCAATGCCCAGGCCGAAGTGGAAAGAGCCCGTGGTATGGCCGAAGCCATGAAAGTGGAGAACAACACATTGAGTGAAACGTACAATCAATACCTGTTTATCCGTACGCTTGAAAAACTGGCCGACAAAGGCAGTTTACCTCAGATCATTTATATCCCCAGCAATGGCCTGGTACCCGTTATGAATCTCGATAAGGGCGCAGCCGGTAAATCCATCAAACCCCTGCCGAACGAGTAACCTTTCATCATGCATCTCGACATCAAAGAACATATTCCCGAAGATTTTCACGACTCATCGCGCGTGTGGATTTATCAGAGCAGCAACCTCATCTTGATCAGCGAAGCGCTGAAACTGGAAACCATGATTAACGCGTTCATCAGCAACTGGAACAGTCATGGTACCCCGGTGAAAGGATACGCCAATTTGTTCTTTGGAAGATTTCTGATTCTCATGGCCGATGAAACCGCTACCGGAGTGAGTGGCTGCAGCACCGACAGCTCCGTACAATGGGTGCGCGAGGTGGAACAGGCTTTTAAAACCGACCTGTTCGACCGCACCAAACTGGCCTTTTTTGTAAAGGATAAAGTGGAGGTGATCCCCATGCAACAACTCCCCTACGCCATTGAAAACGGATTCATCTCCCCCAACACCCTGTACTTCGACAATACCGTACTCACCAAAAAACAACTGCTCGACCGGTGGATAACCCCGGCCGGAGAAACCTGGCTGAAAAAATACTTTCAATAACCTTTCCATTTCCCCCCTCACGCCAATACTACGCCTCTCCCTTTCGGCCTGTTTATGGAATAAAACAAGTGCTGACAACCTGTCATACTAAACGGCAATTCGCTATATTTGCACTCTAAATGCAGCGCCGAATATGGATCAACTGGTGATGGATAAAACACATGATGAAAGCAGACAGGGGGAAGCCTATGCAGGTATAAGCCATATTCCTGCTGCCAGAAAACATTTCTACATTGAAAGTTATGGTTGCGCCATGAACTTTGCCGACAGCGAAGTGGTGGCATCTATTTTATTGAATGAAGGTTTTGCGCCTACTACTGATCCGGCTGCCGCTGAACTGATACTCATCAACACCTGCTCTATTCGTGAAAAAGCAGAACAAACTGTTCGCAAACGCCTGAGTGAATTCAAGCGACTAAAAAAACAAAACAGCGGACTGCTGGTAGGTGTTCTGGGATGTATGGCTGAACGTTTGAAAGCTTCATTTTTAGAAGAAGAAAAACTGGTTGATTTAGTGGTAGGACCTGACGCTTACAGAACCTTGCCCTCACTGATTGAAGAAGCCGGTGGCGGACAAAAAGCCGTGAACGTATTGCTGAGCCGTGAAGAAACCTATGCAGATATTGCACCCATACGCCTCAACTCCAATGGTGTTACCGCTTTTGTAAGCATTATGCGCGGCTGCAACAACATGTGCTCATTTTGTGTGGTTCCGTTTACGCGTGGCCGTGAGCGTAGCCGCAACGCATACAGCATATTAGATGAGTGTACAAAATTGTTTAAAGACGGATACCGCGAAGTAACATTACTCGGACAGAACGTTGACAGCTATCAATGGGTGGATGAATCCGGCAACAACACCGTTTCATTTGCCCAACTGCTGGAAATGGTGGCGAACATTTCGCCCCTGCTAAGGGTACGCTTCTCTACCTCACACCCAAAAGATATTACCGATGAAGTGCTCTTCACCATGAAGGCCTGCGAAAATATTTGCAACTACATCCACCTGCCAGTACAAAGCGGCAACTCCAGGGTACTGCAACTGATGAACCGTACCTATAGCCGGGAATGGTATCTGGCTAAGGTGGACAGGATCCGTGAAATTCTGCCCGATTGCGGTATATCCACTGATATGATCGCTGGCTTCTGCACAGAAACCGAAGAAGAACATCAGGATTCGCTGAGCCTGATGGAATATTGTAAATATGATCTAGCATATCTCTACTACTACTCGGAAAGGCCGGGCACATTGGCCGCGAGGAGGTTTACAGATGATGTGCCACTGGAAGTAAAAAAACGCCGACTGCAGGAGCTGGTTGACCTCTATCGCAAACATTCACTGGAAAGCATGCAACGTGATGTAGGCAAAAAAGTTAAAGTTTTAGTGGAAGGTGTTTCCAAAAAAAATGAATCAGATTTCTTCGGAAGAAACGACCAGAATAAAGTGGTCGTGTTTCCTAAACAACATTACAAACCCGGAGATTATGTATGGGTGAAGGTAACCCACTGCACCTCAGGCACACTCCTCGGCCATGTAATACAAAATGAATCTTAAATGGATGTACAATCAATAAAAAACCGTTTCGGCATAATCGGGAATTCACCCGGACTCAACCATGCCCTGCATGTAGCCATTCAGGTTGCCGCAACCGATCTTAGTGTACTCATCAACGGAGAAAGTGGTGTAGGTAAGGAAGTTTTCTCTCAGGTAATACACTCCCTCTCCGCCCGTAAGCACAACCCGTTCATCGCCGTGAACTGTGGCGCTATTCCAGAGGGCACGATAGATTCAGAATTGTTCGGACATGAAAAGGGATCGTTCACCGGTGCAGTAGACAGCCGGAAAGGATATTTCGAAACAGTAAACGGAGGTACTATTTTCCTGGATGAAATCGGAGAAATGCCGCTGGGCACACAGGCGCGCTTACTGCGTGTGCTGGAAGCCGGTGAATATATCCGCGTAGGGAGCAGTAAAGTGCAAAAAACAGATGTGCGGGTGATTGCAGCCTCCAACAAAGACTTGCTGGAACTCGCACACCGTGGGCGTTTCCGTGAAGACCTGTATTATCGTTTGAATACCGTTCCTATTCGTGTGCCGTCACTGCGCGACCGAAAAGATGATATCCTGCTGTTGTTCAGAAAATTCACGGCCGATTTTGCCGATCGTTATAAAGTACCCTCGGTACAACTCACCGAAGAAGCCAAACAAATCCTCACCGATTATTCATGGCCCGGCAATGTGCGTGAACTGAAAAATATTGCAGAACAAATTTCTGTGCTCAGCAAAGAAAAAACCATCACTGCCGACCAACTCCGCACCTTTTTACCGGAGCAACCCTATGCCGGTTTACCGGTAGTGGCCGGAGGATCAAACAATGTTACACAAACAGAGTTTGCCAACGAAAGAGAAATCATTTACAAACTGTTTTTCGATATGAAAAAAGATGTAAATGAACTGAAGAAAATGTTTTTTGAAGTATTGCAGAATCCTGCCATCGCACAAAACATTCCGGCCTATTACGGAGATAACAAAAAAGTGGATTTTGAACCCCTGACTTCAGCAGCCATTGTTTCACCTAAAACCAATCAACCGGTATTCATCCGCCCCAATGCACCTGATGCCATTCAGCAACATGAAGAAGTGGATGAATCTTTAAGCATTGTGGATAAAGAAAAAGAACTCATCATCAAGGCCCTGAAAAAACACCGGGGCAAAAGAAGAGATGCATCCATTGACCTGGGCATCAGTGAACGCACCCTGTATCGCAAACTGAAAGAATACGACATCGAAAACCTATGAGGCCACTTTTTCATACACTTCGCAGAAACGCCCGCTTGTTGCCGGTTTTTGCCGCCCTGATGTTCCTGCATCAGTTTGCAACTTGTAAATATGGTTTCAAAGACGCGGCGCCTATACCTACAGAAGTTAAAAATTTCAGGGTAAATTATTTTGAGAATAAAGCGCAGTACATCAATTCCAGGTTAAGTCCGGAACTCACTGAAAAACTCAAACAGAAAATCATCAACACTACCCGACTGCGACAGACAAACAGTGATGATGCGCATTATGACATCAGCGGTTATGTATCGCAATATTATACCACCACTCAGGGAATTACTGGCAACACCGCAGGTACCAACCGATTACACGTGGGGTTCCATCTCTCTTTTGTAAACACACTGGATGAAAATAAAAACTTTGAAGCCGATCTTGTGCGCACGTTTGATTTTCCTTCTACCCAATCCCTCGATCAGGCAGAGAGTGCACTCAATGATGAAATCGTGCGAAATGTAGTGGATGAAATTTTCAACAGAATATTTTCTAACTGGTAATCATTCTATCCTTAGCTTTGAAACATGTTGCAATCTGAACTATATCAGAAAATTTTTAGTGAGTCCGGTAATCCTTCGGTTGCCCGCATGGATGAGATGATTGCACGTTATCCGTGGTTTGCCGCAGCGCATTATTTCAGGCTGTATGCAGATGGACGGATGGATACTCCTTCCGCCCGCAAGGCAGCGCTCTTTTTCAACAATCCGTTGCTGCTGCAGTTGAGGCTGAATCAACCCGACCTCTCCTACCATGCCCCCGAGATGCCTGAACCGATAGCTGTGCCTCATACGGATTCACAGCCTACCGTTCCCGATATGGAGGAGGAGCCCGAAACAACCGTACAGGATTTGGTTCCTTCAAGTGAAGAACAGACCATTGAGCCTGCGACGGAAATCCCTGCTATTGAAGCAGCAACACCCGCCCCGGCAACCCCTGAACCGGCAACAGCCCCGGCTGAAAAGGATTTAATGTTTGAACCGCTGCACACTACTGATTATTTTGCATCTCAGGGCATTAAACTCAGCGAAGAAGCCAAAACCAATGATAAACTGGGCAAACAGCTTAAAAGTTTTACCGAATGGCTGAAAACGATGAAGAAACTTCCTCCGGCCGCAGCCAGTACTTCGGAAGACATTCCAGTGGACACCCGGGTGGCTGAAATTGCTGAAAACAGTAATAAAGTACTTGAAATTTATACCGAATCCCTGGCAGACGTGTATTTGTCGCAGGGTAAGATATCTAAGGCCCACGAAATCTACCGTAAATTAATTTTGCTCAATCCTGACAAAAGTGCTTACTTTGCAGCCAAAATAGACCAATCTAAAGTTTAATATATGTTATTGTTGTTTGGAGTTTTAATCATCATTGCCTCTTTTATTCTGGGATTCATTATTCTGGTACAAAACCCCAAAGGTGGCGGGTTAACCGGTGTTTTGGGTGGATTCAGCAATCAATTGATGGGCGTTCGTCAGTCAACGGATATTATGGAAAAAGGTACCTGGATTTTTGCAGCGGTGATTGGTGTACTTTGCATCACATCTGCTGCTTTCATTCCTAAAGGCACCAATTCACAAAATGATGAGTTACTGAAAGGCGTAAATACCCGTCCGGCTACAAGTACACCGGCCACTACACCTGCCAACACAGGAACGATGCCGGCTACCACTCCGGCGCCTGTAACTCCGGCACCATAATTCTTTTTTAAAATTACTTTCCACCCCGCCCTTCAAGCGGGGTTTTTTATTTACTTTGTTTTCATCTATACCGCATGAAAAAAATCATTGTTTCGCTGCTGATCATCTTGGTGCTTTCGGCACTGTTTATTGCATGGAAAATATTGGGTCCTACTGTAAATGCTCCGGAGGGAAAATATCTCTATATCCGCAGCAACCACAATATGGATTCGTTGAAACAAACCCTGATTCAAGAAAAAATCCTGAGTAGCACCTTCTATTTTGATCGCGTGCGAAATATATCGCGGGTGAATTTCAAAAACGTGAAACCCGGCAGGTACAAAATTGAAGACGGCAGCAACCTGATTGACCTCATCCGCAAACTGAAACGTGGCCAACAGGAACCGGTGCGCTTCGTTATTAATAAGCTGCGAACCAAGGAAGACCTTGCCTCCAGAATCGGTAGAAACTTTGAATGTGATTCCACCCAGGCAATGCAGTATCTGCTGAACAATGATTCACTTAAAAAGTGGAATCTCGATACCAACACGGTAATGACGGCTGTCATCCCCAACACCTATCTCTTACACTGGAACGGCTCGTTTACACAAATCCTGAACCGGTTAAAACAGGAACAGGAAAAATTCTGGAACGAGGAGCGACTTGCCCAAGCGCAACAATTGAAGCTAACGCCGGTACAGGTGTACACCCTGGCAAGCATTGTGGAAGAAGAAACCAATAAAAAAGAAGACAAAGGTAAAATTGCAAGTGTGTACCTCAACCGCTACCGCAAAGGCATGAAACTGCAGGCCGACCCAACCGTAAAGTATGCCCTGCGCGGCTTTGATATTAAACGGGTGTACCATAAACACCTTACTGTTGCATCTCCCTACAATACCTATTATGCAACCGGATTACCTCCGGGGCCTATCTGCACTCCCTCACCCCAAACCATAGACGAAGTGCTGAATACACCCGAAACACCTTATCTGTTTTTTGTGGCCAAACCCACTTTCGATGGATTCTCTAACTTTGCCAAAGATTACAACGAACACATGAAGTTTGCACGGGCCTATCAAAAGGCATTAGACAGTCTGATGCAGTCAAAACAATCCAAATAGTGTTAACACCCATAGAAAAAATATTTTTTAAAAACAAACCGGTTGGCTTCCTGCTTCGCAAGAGCAAGCATTGGTATTTGCCGGGTTTTGAGGGGCATTCACTGTTTGATGTACTACAAACTTTTTACGGCCAGATCAAAACCCAGAGTATGCGCGAGAGGGCCTCTGCCATCTCCTACAACTTCATCATGGCCATTCCACCCTCGTTGTTGTTTTTGTTCACCCTGATCCCTCACCTGCCATTCATCTCTTCAACGAGCATTAAAACACAATTACACACCTTTATTCTGGATATTGTACCATCGCCTCAGTACAATCAGGAAATCATCCGGCTGGTGGATTCCATCATTGACGGATCCAAATTCGGATTACTTTCATTCGGTTTATTCCTGTCGCTGTTTTTTGCATCCAACGGCATTATGGGACTCATGCGTTCCTTCAACCGTAAATACGCGGGCTTCATCAACCGGAAATCTTTACGGAAAAGATGGTTGTCTATCAAGATCACCGTTATCCTCTTTGGATTGCTCCTGGCGTATCTGTTGATGCTGGTGATGCAGGGGCAACTCCTGAAACTGTTAGTAGAGAGCCCTACACTGAGGGAATGGATTCGCTACACGCGGTGGGGATTCATGATTTTACTGGTGTATTATGCCATTGCCTTTATCTACCGTTATGCACCCGCCGTATATAAAAAATGGAAATTCCTTTCTCCGGGCACCATTGTGGCCACCACCCTGTGCATCCTGGCATCAGCCGTTTTCACCCTGTTCATTAAAAACTTCGCTCAACTCAACGCCCTCTACGGCTCACTGGGTACAGTGATGATGGTGATGGCGCTGATATACATCAATTCCTTCGCCCTGCTGATTGGCTTTGAACTGAACGTGAGCATCAATACCTTATCCCGCCAACGCCGTGAAGCTGAAAAACCGGCCATGTAATTTTTACACGGCTTTATCACTTACTGTTCGCAAACCGCACTACTTTTACTGCCTAAAAATTGTACAGTTATGAAAAAAATTGCCTTACTCTCTTTATGGTTTACCCTGACCTGTTTTCAGCAACTCCTGGCCGACCCATTGCCCATTGGCAGCAAAATGCCGATGGCTGATGTAAAGATGCTCAGCATCAAGGGCAAAGAGGTTTCCATGAAAGACATGCTGGATAAAAATGGCGTGCTGGTAATCTTCAGTTGCAATACATGTCCGTACGTAATTAAAAATGAAAAACGCATCAAAGACATCACAGCCTATGCCATGAAAAACGGATTTGGTGTAATTGTACTCAACAGCAATGAAGCACAACGCGGAGATGTAGACAGCTACGATGCCATGAAGGCTTACGCCAAAAAACAGAAATACAATTTCAATTATGTAATTGATAAAAATCATGCGGTGGCCGATGCCTTCGATGCTAAAAGAACACCGGAATGTTTTCTCTTCAATAAAGATTTAACCCTGGTGTATCACGGTGCTATTGATGACAGTCCGGCCGATGCGGCTGCAGTAAAGCGCATCCACCTGAAAGAAGCCATCAATGAATGTGCTGCCGGTATCGCCGTAAGTGTTCAGGAGTCAAAGAGTATTGGCTGTACCATCAAGCGCTTAAAATCTTAATAACGATTACTACGGAGCAAGGGCTGCCTGTACTTCACGCTTCAGCTCTTGTTCCGTCATTTCAGCTTCAAAGAATTTACGGTATCCGGTGGATGGATTAACGATAAGTGTGGCGGGTATGCTGCCCGACCAGGAGGGGTCTACAAACGGACAAAAATAATCGGCGTTGGTTTCATTCAGCCAAACTACCGGTACCGAATAACCGCGTTTGGATACAAATTTCTCCAGTTTATTGGGATACATCTGTTTCATATCCACACTCACCAAGAGCAGTTCCGTTTGCGCTTTCAGCTCCTCATGCACGCGCATAAACCCCGGAATTTCCTCAATACAGGGCTTGCAAAACGTGGCCCATATATTCACAATACGCACCTTGTTCCCCGGCTGACGGATATAGGCATCCAAATCCTGAATCTTCCACTCCGGTATGGTTTGCGCTCCGGCCTGGAGCATGCCGATGCTGAACAAACATATCAACCACTTTCTCATTGCCCGAAATTACAGCGATTCCGGCCGAATTGCCTTAAAACGGGCTTAAAAAAATTGCTTGGTTAGTTAAGGCGCTTAAAGTAGTTTTGCGTGGCTCAGCGGTTGCATGGTCAACGGTTGTTCTCCTATCATTCACATTAAATAAAAACTTGGTTTATGGCATATGATGTAATTGTTATTGGCAGCGGTCCCGGTGGATATCCAGCCGCTATTCGCTCCAGCCAGTTGGGTAAAAAAGTGGCCATCATTGAGCGCGAAAGCCTGGGTGGAATCTGTTTAAACTGGGGTTGTATCCCTACCAAAGCCTTGCTGAAAAGTGCGCAGGTGTATGAATATGCCAAACATGCCGACAGCTACGGTATCCAGGTGAGCCAGGCCACACACGATTTTGGAAAAGTAATCACCCGCAGCCGGGGCGTAGCCGATAAAATGAGCAAAGGCATTCAGTTCCTGATGAAAAAGAATAAGATTGATGTGGTGATGGGAAATGCCAGATTGTTGCAACCCGGAAAAGTGGAGGTTACCGCGGCGGATGGTACCAAGCAAACCCTGGAAGCCAAAAATATTGTGGTGGCTACCGGAGGACGCGCACGTGAACTGCCTTCCATGCCCATCGATGGTAAGAAAATCATCGGTTACCGCGAAGCCATGTCGCTCAGCAGCCAGCCCAAAAGCATGATCATTTGCGGAAGTGGTGCCATCGGGGTGGAGTTTGCTTATTTCTACAACAGCATGGGCACACAGGTTACCATCGTTGAGTACATGCCACGCATTGTGCCGGTAGAAGATGAAGACATCAGTAAAGAACTCGAAAAGCAATATAAAAAACAAGGCATTCAAATCATGACCGGCAGTGAAGTGCTCAAAGTAGACACTTCAGGCAATGGTGTGAAAGCCACGGTGAAAACCGCAACCGGCGAACAGGTTCTGGAAGCAGATATTTTACTGAGTGCCGTTGGGGTGGTTGCCAACATCGAAAACCTGGGCCTCGAAGCCCTCGGTGTGAAAACCGATAAAGGAAAAATTGTGGTGGATGCCAACCAGCAAACTTCTGTTCCGGGTATTTATGCCATTGGTGATTGCACTCCGGGCCAGGCATTGGCTCACGTAGCCGCCAAGGAAGGTATCAATGCGGCTGAACACCTGAGCGGACATAAAGTGGAGCCAATGGATTACAACAACATCCCGGGCTGTACCTACACCACGCCTGAAATTGCCTCGGTGGGATATACCGAGAAGGCTGCAAAAGATGCCGGCTATGAAATTAAAGTGGGTAAATTCCCGTTCATGGCCAGCGGAAAAGCCAGTGCTGCCGGTGCTACCGAAGGTTTTGTAAAAGTAATTTTCGATGCCAAATACGGTGAGTTCCTCGGTTGCCACATGATTGGCGCCAACGTTACCGAAATGATTGCTGAAGCAGTAGTGGCCCGCAAACTGGAAACCACCGCTCACGAAATCCTGAATGCCGTACACCCCCATCCTACCATGAGTGAAGGATTGAAAGAGGCTACCGCGGCAGCTTATGGAGAAGCTATTGATATTTAAAACTCAACAATTAAATGTACCAAAGAGGCTGTTCCATCACAGCCTCTTTTTTATTGTTGCTCTGAAAATTCATTTAAGATTTGAGTTGATTTTAATCGGGCAGGCTTTATATTTTTTAATGTAGAAAAGCGATAAGCAATTCTAACGTTTAGCAATCTGAAGGGTCTATGGATTTGGGTTGTATTGATAAATTCCCCATCGTTCATCTGATAATCCCATTTACGTTCCTTCAACATAAAATTTTCAGCGCTAAATGTGGTGACCAACTTGTTCTTAAAGAACCGCTTGCTGTAATACACTACATATCTTGATAGACCAGTTGCGTTTCCTTGATTTGTGACCGGTTTGCTGCTGAATGTTCCTGCCAGGCCAATACTGCCTAAATTTTTTGAAATAACAAAATTTCCGTTAACATATCCCGACGCTACAACACCATAAAAGCTTTGATGCATAATCTGGTTTGACTATCTCATCCATTTAATCTCCGGTCCAACCGTAAAGGATAGCCTTTTTTTGGAATAATCAAAAACGTGTTTCCAATAAACAGCGAACATATTTGCATCGTTATTGGAATACGATTGTAAACGGTTCGAGACAACATCAAACTGTGTATAGAAGTTCAAAATATCAAATCCATATTGTATGCCCAGTTCATTACTGAATGTTTGCTTTCCCGTTTTAATCCATTCAACTTTCAATTCAAGGTTTTTGGATGGGGTAACCTCCAAACTTCCGGTTCTGTCTTCTACCGGATTCACATTTGCTTGAATCAACTTGTAAAAATTATCAGATGGTTTTAAGTACATGAACTCGCCCGTTATGCTGATAGAATTTGATTGATTCAAAAGCACTTTCCGTTGAGTAAGCAATGATGGTAAAATTAACTTTTGTGTTCTCAAGCCTTCTCCTGTTACAACGAAATACTCTACATCTAATTCACAAACAAACATGCTTTTTTTACGGCCCATGGTGTTCAACCTCAGGTAAGGCCTGGCAACAACCTGCCCGATTGACATTGTATCGGCTTTTTGCAGGATGAGTGTAAGCTCCCCCAATCTTCGGCCACATAAAGTTAGAGTTAATAAATGTCAGACG
>ENA-UOUJ01000115-UOUJ01000115.1-activated-sludge-metagenome-genome-assembly--contig:-NODE-115-length-71030-cov-57.577246_pt1 | contig 71030 bp, 59 predicted proteins | sample MGYA00249839_ERZ747224 | MGnify/ENA primary metagenome ERZ747224 (study PRJEB28782, sample SAMN03220277) | activated sludge metagenome | biome: wastewater; feature: sewage sludge; material...
ATTTCTTCAATTTCGGTTTCAAGTTTTTTTGTTTCCTGGGTTAGCTTTTGTACTTTTTTGTTCCAATCGTCTTTTTCTTTTTTGCTCATCTCAAACATGCTTTGAGTGGTGGTGAGTTTCAGCCACTCGCCCCTGAGCTTTTGTAAGGCTTTTACTTTCGGGTCGTTCAAAGAAATTTCGCTTCTAAAATCTGATTTGATGTCGGCAATCAACCGTTCCATTTCTCTTTTTTGTTCCTTGCTTGCAGCGTTACGGTAGGTAGCAACGGCCAATCGGTAGCTGTCAATCGTCCACTTACTTTTTTTCAGGGCTTGTTTCAGGTCTGCATCAATGGCAAAACGGCTCACCAGTGAGTTCCCGCATTTTATGTTGATGTCAATATTCGGTAGTGTTTGCAACTCTCTAAGCTCCCCAGTTCTGTATGGCGGTGCACCTCCCTGTGTTTGTGACTCACCCAACTCTCGTGCTTTATAATGCGGGTTGCCAGCCACACCAAGCTCTCCTCCTGTAAAAGGAGGTTTGCCAGCCTGAATTTGCCCTTCATCAAGCACCCCTGATTTGTAATGCCGGTTGCCAGCCACACCAAGCTCCCCTCCTGTAAAAGGAGGGTTGTCAGCCTGAATTTGCCCTTCATCAAGCTCCCCTGATTTGTAATGCGGGTTGCCAGCCACACCAAGCTCCCCTCCTGTAAAAGGAGGGTTGTTAGCCTGAATTTGCCCTTCATCAAGCTCCCCTGTTTTGTAATGCGGGTTGCCAGCCACATCAAGCTCTTCTCCTGTAAAAGGAGGGTTGTCAGCCTGAATTTGCCCTTCATCAAGCTCCCCTGATTTGTAATGCGGGTTGCCAGCCACACCAAGCTCCCCTCCTGTAAAAGGAGGGTTGTTAGCCTGAGTTTGCCCTTCATCAAACTCCCCTCCTGAGACAGGAGGGGTGTCAGCCTGTGGCTGACGGGGTGGTTGTTTACCAAAATACCCCCTAACACAATCCAAAATCCCCTCAGGATTATCCCAAACCCATTTATTTTCAAACCTCAACACCCTAATCCCATACGATTCTAACAGAAAATCTCTTTCCCTGTCGTATTCCGCCTGAGTTGCTTCAAAATGTCCCTGACCATCCAGTTCAATTGCAATACGTTCTTCCGGGCAATAAAAATCAAGGATATAATTCAGAAAACTATGCTGGCGCCTGAATTTTCTGCCATCCAATTGTTTGCTTTTGAGTAACGTCCAGAGTTTGGCTTCTGCAGGCGTAAGGTTGTTTCGGAGTTCTTTCCGGAAGGTTTTCAGGTAAGGGAGGTTGTTGAGTTGTTGGTAGCTTCTTCGTCCTTCGGAGACCTCGGGTTGGTTGGTATCAGGACCCCTCCGTCCTTCGGAGACCTCGGGTTGGTTGGTATCAGGACCCCTCCGTCCTTCGGAGACCTCGGGCTGGTTGGTATCAGGACCCCTCCGTCCTGCGGACACCTCCCCTACATTAGGGGAGGAGCTTTTGGTATTAGGTCCCTTGAATCTTGCGGAGACCTCATGCTGGTTAGTATCAGGACCCCTCCGTCCTTCGGACACCTCCCCTACATTAGGGGAGGAGCTTTTGGTATAGTAGGCGTTTTTTAGGAGTTCAATCCATAAACGTAAACGGCAAATTTTAACCGAGTTTGAATTGATGTCTACGCCGAAAAGGCAGTTTTCAATAATGGTTTGCTTTTCGTGGAATAGTGTTTCCTGTACTCGCTGGGATTCACTATTGGCCGGTGAGCCTGCCGAGCCGGGGTTGTATTCAAAAAGTTCTCCTTCTTCGTCTGTTACAATCAGTTCATCATTCACCACTTCCACCTGATATTCTTTCAGGCGTTTTCCGTCAAGGTCTTGAAGAATTTTCAAGTCGTTTTTTACGGCAATCATTTCATTGAGTGCCGAAACCAAAAAGTGTCCTGAACCAACGGCAGGGTCGCAAATTTTGATGCTGTTTACAATCCTGTTGGCTTCTTGGCGGTCTTCAATTTTGTCGTAAAGTTCTTCAAGGTTTTTGCAGTTCCATTGTTTGGTTTCGTTGAATTTCTGCACAACAGCTTTGCGAATGGTTTCACGGCACATATACATGGTAATGAAACCCGGAGTGAAAAAGGATCCGTCTTTATAGCCATTTATTTTCTCGAAAATCAATCCCAGTACTGAGGCATTGATCAGCGTTTTGTTGTCTTCCTGAATGGCTGAGCCACCTTCTGCACCAAAGTCGTAAGCATCTAAAAACTCAAAAAGGTATTGAAGCGTGGAGATGTTGCCCGAACGTTTTTTGCCCTGCTGGTCTTTCAGTACGGTTTGCGAAAAAATCGGAATGGTTTTGTCGTCTTTCAGGTTGCTGATAAACAAAGTAACCTGCTCAATGTTGGTCGGTTCAAAAAGGGATGAATTGAGGTAAGGGATTTTCTCAAAAATCTTCTTTACATCTTCGTTTCGTTCATCATGCTTTCGGGCCAACACCTGAAAGAACAGGCTATTCAGGTCATCATAATTTTTGATTTTATCAGCGTTCAGAAACGAGAAAGATTTATCTCCCTTGTGATACGTTATGAGTTGCGCTTCCAACAACTTCAAAAATAAAATTCTGTTTATCCAGGTGATGGAAAGTTCAAGGGCAACATTAAAAAGTCTTTCCTCTTGTGTGCTGCCAAATTGGTGAGGCTTCTCTAATCGGTTCAGTTTATCTAAGCTGTCAAGCTGAATGATGGTATCTTCTAAAATGCTTCCCGTGTGGCGTTCACCTGCTTTGTTTCGTTCAATGAGTTTTTTGCTTCCATCTTTGGTTTCAGTGAGTCCGATGATGTGCAACAACTCGCTGTAAAAGCGTTTGTCCAGGCTATTGCTGTCATTGGTAAACGGAAGTTTTAAAAGATGTTCCGGCGATAAAATTTTGAATAAAGCAATGAGCGAACTGTCGTCAGCCTTGTCGGCATTGCGCAACGGTTTTAGATAGTCCTGAATGTTGAAGTACGTAAACTCAATTTCCGAAGTAATGCTGTCAATAAAAGGCTCTGCAATTTGTTTGTAGAAAAAATCTGTTTTGGTGTCTGCCAAACGACCAGCTTCAAAATCATTGAATTGTTTTACAAGGTTTTTATTTTGAGCAAAGAGTCTGTCGAACAGGGTAGCGTCAAAAATGAACCATTCGTTTATGTTGGTCGCCACCAGGTTTTTTACTTCAATATTTTTATGTGTAATTCTCTCCCGTAAGTAGTATAGCACTAATTCCTGAAACGCTTTTACATTCAGTTTCGAAATCATTTGCTTCGGGCTGTCTCCCTCAGCGATTCGTTTTATCATTTCGGATTTGTTGGTTGGCTTTTTAGCCTCGAGAATTACACCAACTGTTGAATTTGCAGTTTGTCCGTTATGAATTACCAGGTCGTTTCGGCCTTTGGTATTTATGAAATGGTTGGGGTCGTAATATGTTTTCTTTAGAAAGTCTGATACCAGGTTTTTATGAAACTCTTCGCTTTCGGTATCATGTATCCTGTCTAGCAACGTAATGAGATGGGTCTTGAAACTTTCAATTTCACTCCTGTTGGGTTTTACTTTTAAAAAGGCTTTGTTCAGTGCCTTTCTTGGTTTCAATTCTTTTAAAATGTTCACTGCCACTGCTGTTTTTAATTGTGTTCATGAATCCTCAAGCGGATTTCATCCACAAATTATATTTTCAATTTCTGCCGGTTAAGATAAGTTTTTCAGTTGGAATGGTGCAAGGGTGATGGCAAGATAGATCTTTGGGATTTGCGAAGGATAAGTTTGTGTGATGGGTATAACCATATATGGTTGAATGAGCGTGCTACCCATCACCCATACCTCAAATACATATCCCGTGAAACGCTACAATCTTTTTACCATGATATGATGTGGTATGCTGACTTCCATAAACATATCTCCTTCAATTTTATAACCCGCTCGTTCATAAAAACCGATGGCCGTATCGCGGGCGTGCATCATCATTTTTTTATACCCTTTATCCCGGGCCAGGTTTTCGGCAAAACTCAAAATGGCTGCTCCAATGCCTTTGCCTTGAAGGTTACCCGGCACTGCCATCTGGCGCAATCGCACCGTGTCGTCATTTACCCGGGTGAGAATACAACAACCTAGCATTTCGTCATCATCAAAGGATGCAATCAGGATGTCATCTTTCTCCCTCGCCAAGTCTTCTTCATTGAAAGTGAGTCCGAGCGGCTGGCGTAATATTTGATGCCTTAAAGTCACCATCTGGCGATAAGCATCCGTACCATGATCTATTTGCTTTAATCCCATGAATTCGAAAATAAAACGTGTGGAAATCGGGTTAACCCTTCCAATTTACATAAAAAAGTAATTAACTAATCCTCCGGGAGGTGCTTCAACCAACCGGAAAACGGGGGCAGATTCTCCACTTTCCGGTATCAGACAGCCCGAATAAGTGCCAGAAAAAAACCGCGGAATGCAGTACTGTAAAGGATTTCAGGGTTGTTTCAGGATTTCTTTGTAATTGTCCCAAAAAACATATTTTTGCACCGTACTAACTAAATATTTTAATCATGTCAGACATTGCAACAAGAGTAAAGAAAATCATTGTTGACAAACTAGGTGTAGATGAGGCGGAAGTAACTTCTGAAGCTTCTTTCACCAATGATTTAGGTGCCGACAGCCTCGACACCGTGGAGTTGATTATGGAATTTGAAAAAGAATTCAACATTTCTATTCCAGACGAACAGGCTGAAACCATCACTACCGTAGGTCAGGCTGTATCTTACCTGGAAGAAAACGCCAAGTAATATCTTATTAATCATCACAGGCAAATTATGGCTTTGAAAAGAGTTGTCGTAACCGGTTTAGGCGCAATCACTCCTTTAGGTAAATCTGTTTCAGAATATTGGGACGGACTTGCCCGCGGAGAAAGTGGATGCGACTTTATCCAACAGTTCGATGTGTCTAAATTCAAAACAAAGTTTGCCTGTGAGGTTAAAGATTTTGACCCCACCGTTTACCTCGACCGTAAGGAAGCCAGAAAAATCGACCGTTATTGTCAGTTCGCACTGATTGCCAGCGATGAGGCCGTAAAAGATGCCGGTATTTCCAAAGAAAATGTAAACCCCGACCGCGTAGGAGTCATTTTTGCCAGCGGTATTGGCGGATTAATTACTTTCCAGGAAGAGGTTACCAATTTTGCTTTGGGAGATGGAACCCCACGCTTTAATCCTTTCTTCATTCCTAAAATGATACTGGATATTGCTGCCGGACAAATCTCCATGAGGCATGGTTTCCGCGGACCCAATTTTGCCGTGGTAAGTGCCTGCGCGTCTTCTACCAACGCCATTATTGATGCCTTTGATAACATCCGGCTCAACAAAGCCGATGTCGTTATTACCGGCGGAAGTGAAGCCGTTATCAGCGCTGCCGGTGTGGGTGGTTTCAATGCCATGAAAGCGCTCAGTGAACGCAATGATGATCCTAAAACGGCCAGCCGTCCGTTCGATAAAGAACGCGATGGTTTTGTAATGGGAGAAGGTGCCGGTGTACTCATCCTCGAAAGCCTCGAACATGCCCTGGCCCGTGGTGCAAAAATTTACTGCGAAATTGCCGGAGGTGGTGCTACAGCCGACGCACACCATATTACCGCTCCACATCCCGAAGGCCTGGGTGCGAAAAATGTGATGCACGCTGCACTGCAGGATGCCGGAATGCAACCGTCGGATATTGATTACATCAACGTACACGGAACATCCACTCCATTAGGTGATATTGCTGAAACCAAAGCCATCCTCAGCGTGTTTGGAGATCATGCCTATAACCTCAACATCAGTTCAACCAAAAGCATGACCGGCCACTGTTTGGGTGCCGCCGGAGCACTGGAAGCACTGGCTTGTATCATGGCGGTTACTAAAGATGTGGTTCCTCCAACCATCAACCACTTTACCGACGATCCTGAACTCGATCCCAAACTTAACTTTACCTTCAATCAGGCACAACACCGTATCGTAAATGCTGCCCTAAGCAACACCTTTGGTTTTGGCGGACACAACGCATCGGTAGTGATTAAAAAATACAAAGCCTGATTTTACTCAACGATTCCAAACTGATTTTTCTTTTTGCATGTAATGCTCCACACACCGTGTAACCGGTAGTTGGTTTGCACGCAGAACTATGCCTGCGAACACAGATACAGTACAGGCAAAAAAAAATGTATTAATTTCGGGCAAATCTTTTTGTTATCAGTCCGAAACGCCTCTTACGTATTTTTATTAAGGAAGATAATCACCTGAAATCCTTCCGAAAGCAACTGAGTAACGTGCTGGGTTTCACGCCGGGGGAGTTGTCGCTCTATCGCACAGCCCTTAGCCACCGTTCCGTACGGGAAGGGGCAGACGAAAACAATGAACGCCTTGAGTTTCTGGGAGATGCGGTTTTAAGCGCTGTGATTGCACACCATCTCTTCAAAAAATATCCCTACAAAGGCGAAGGTTTTCTCACTGAAATGCGCAGCAAGATGGTGAACCGTCAGAAGCTCAATGAAATTGCGCTGAAAATGGGCCTGAAAAAAATCACCCTGTACAACAAGCACGATAATGCCCTGAAAATTTCTCAGATTTTCGGGAATACCCTGGAAGCGGTCATCGGTGCCGTATATCTCGATCTGGGATACAATAAAACCTTCCGTTGGGTGGAGAAAAGAGTGATACTGCCCTTTTTATTCACGGAAGATCTGGAAAGCATTGAACTGAACATTAAAAATAAACTGTACGGATGGGCCAATAAAAACGGCAAACAATTGGAGTTTGCCACCCTCGAAGAAAAAATGGAAAACGGCAGGAGGTTGTTTACCATTGGCGCTACGGTAGATGGTGAAGTGGTGGCGCAGGCCAAAGGTTTCAGTAAGAAAGATGCCAGTCAGATAGCAGCCCAGCTGGCCATAGAAAAACTGGGGTTGTAACTTTTTTTGAGGCTTACCGTGTGGGAAATCGTTATGTTGAACAAATATGTTTATTTCGTGTAACCCTAAGGGTTATGTGGGTTTTTCGGTGGTGATAAAAGCGCCGTTTTAGATTTAATCTGATTCAAGGACACTGAGTTTTTGAAGTTCAGGTTCACTTAATTCACTTTCTGCAAAATGACCCGGAGGAATTCCACTAAAGGCCATTTCATCTATCACATCCACCAGTGATTTAAAATTTGCCTGATCACTGGCTTTGATGACAAACATTAAGTCTGACAGATTCGTTTCTCTCTTTTTAGCCATAATCAACGCACTCAGTTCATCGAAAGGAATTTTTTTCATCGATGCTGTATCAAGCCCCATATAGTAGTACATGGTCTGATTTTTTCCGAGAATAATATGGCAGGCGCCGGACGCTTTTAATGCTCTTGGAGTATCCCCTTTGGGTGAATGTACGTCCATCACTTTAGCTTCAGATAGAGTGGTGGTAAAAACGAAAAATGTCAGTAATATAAATCCCAGATCCACCATGGGAGTTAAATCTACCCGAATTGGTTTCTTATTTTGTTGGGGCTTTCCCGATGTGTTTCTTCTGCCGGATGCTTGATTTATTTCTGCCATAAAAAGAGATTGAATATCACATGAGATGAAAGAATGTAATTATTCCACAATGAAACTGTTTCTCCAATCCCCTTCCTGCATACAACTGGTATGCTCAACATCTCATCCCGCTAAATTGTGCTAAGTTTGCATTTCATGTACGCATAAACTATGCAGATAGGAGTATTAGGAAGCGGGAGCTGGGGCACCGCACTGGCTAAATTATTAACCGATAACCACCATACTATTCATTGGTGGAACCGAAGCCGCAGCGCTATTGAATCCATTATGGCCAAAGGGCACAACCCCAACTATTTGCCCACCGCTTCGTTTGATACATCCAGGTTACACCTCACCACACAGATGCAGGAAGTGATTGAACAGTCGGAGGTGATTGTGGTGGCCATTCCATCAGCTTTTGCAGAAGGAGTGCTCAGCGAGCTCGATCGAAATGCGTTTACAAATAAAACTATCGTTTCGGCCATCAAAGGCATTTTACCCGGCAACAATCAATTGCTGAATGATTTCCTGAAAACCACATTCGATTTTCCGCTGGAACAATATATTACAGTGATGGGCCCATGCCATGCGGAAGAAGTGGCTGCGCAAAAATTATCTTACCTAACGTTCTCGGGTATTCGCGAAGATCTGGCAGCCCGAACAGCCGCTTTGTTTAAAACGGATTACCTGAACACGGTGGTGAACCGCGATGTGTTCGGTGTACAATATGCAGCCGTGTTGAAGAATATTTATGCGGTAGGGGCTGGTATGGCACACGGACTCGACTATGGTGATAACTTCAGAAGTGTGCTGATTGCCAACAGTGGCGATGAGATGGCCAACTTCCTGCGTAAAGCCGGAATCATCAACGCAGAAGTGGGATACATTGTACACGGATCAACACCCGATACTACGGAGCATACAAACTATGCCGCCTCAGTGTATCTCGGTGATTTACTGGTAACCTGTTATTCATTACACAGCCGCAACCGTACCTTTGGTACCATGATTGGTCAGGGTTATACCGTGCAGGCTGCCCAGCTGGAAATGCACATGGTGGCAGAAGGATATAATGCGAGTAAATGCATGTACCTGTTGAATCAATCCGTACAATCAGATATGCCCATTGCCGAAACCGTATACCGTATTTTATGGGAAGGTCTTTCACCCGAAGAAGGTTTCAGGTATATTGAATCAGTATTGGTTTAAACAAACAACCCGGCGGCAATACCATCTGCCAGAAATTTTCCGCTGTCGCTTAAACGCAGCACATGGTTTTCATGCAGCAATTCACCTCGGTTACTATACACCTTACTGCGCTGTATCAACAGTTCCACAGCCTCTGTACCAAAGGCCTTCTCAAATGCCGGGAGGTCAATCCCTTCTAGGGTTCGGAGCGATATCATTATGCGTTCGTTGATGCGCTCTTTTAGGGTTAATGTTTCTCCGCTGCCGGTAGGTAAACCAGCTTCTATTAATTTCGTGTACTCTATATTGTTAGATATATTCCAGCTGCGGAGTTCCATTCCATTGTAGCTGTGTGCTGAAGGCCCGTAGCCCATGTACGGCACTCCCTTCCAGTAACTGCTGTTGTGTACACTGCGCATGCCGGGCAGCGCAAAATTGCTGATTTCGTAATGCTCATAGCCTGCACGGCCTAAGGTTTCCCTAACTATATGGAACTGCTCCCATTGCACGTCGGGGTCGGGTGCTGCAGATAAGGCAGCCCGTATTTTATGATCGAGCGCCGTTTTTGGTTCCACGGTAAGGGCATAACAGGAAATATGGGGCACACCCGCATCTGTCAGCAGTTGTAGGTTTCTGGATAGTACCTCCCGGGTGGATAGCGGAGATCCGTAAATCAAATCAGCCGAATAATTTGTAATTCCTGAAGCGGCAATATCTTCCAGCGCACGGAGCGATTGGTCCGCTGTATGCGAGCGGTTCATCCACCGCAACTCTGCTTCATCAAAACTTTGGATACCTATACTTAAACGGTTGATGCCACTACGCCACCAGGATTCGAGACTGTTTGGATTGATATCATCGGGGTTGGCTTCCAGGGTAATCTCTGCACCGGGTTTGATATTAAACCGCTTCAGCGCATCCATGATGGCGGTAAGTTCTGCTGCTGTTAACAAACTCGGTGTGCCTCCGCCAAAGTATACCGTGTCTACCGGTTCACTGAGGCGAAAGTACGGCGGGGTGGTTTCAATCTCCTTTCGAATGGCGTTCAGTACGCGTTCGCGCTGACTGAAAGAAGTTGAAAAATGGAAGTTGCAATAATGGCACGCCTTCCTGCAAAAGGGGATATGAATATAAATGCCTGCCAAATTGTAGTTTTACAAATTATCATCTTGTTTACCGAATGCACTTAGTCCGACTCTTGTTACTGTTCTTCTGCTGTGCACTGGGCTGCCTGAAAAACGCTCCGGCTCAGGGTATCATAGCAAACGGAACGGTATTGGGCATAAAATATAACGACAAAGATAGTGCCTTTAAACCGCAGGGAATTACCTTTCAAAAGCAATTCAATACTGATTCCGCGGCTAAACAATATATACATGACCTTCCGGCACTGCTGGCCTCAGCCGGATATGTAACAGCATCGGTAGACAGCCTCCAAAAAGATTCCACCGGCTACACGGTGTATCTGTTCATGGGCGATTTATATGTACTCCACACCTTAAAAAAAGGAAACGTAGAAGAAGAGGCCCTGCAGGCGGCCGGTTTTTATAAACGAAAATGGGATGGCAAAACACTCAATCTGGCAGAAGTGTACAAACTGAAAAACAGATTGCTGGATTATTATGAGAATAACGGATATCCATTTGCCAGCCTCACATTCGATAGTGTGCAATTACAACCGGGTAAGTTTTCCGCCGTGCTTAAAGTAGATAAATCAGTGCCCTATGTAATCGACAGCATCCGCATGATTGGTAAGGGCAAGGTGAGTTCCAACTTCCTGCAACAATACCTGGGCATTAAAAACCGCAGCGCCTATAACGGGGAACGGTTGCGCCAGGTAGATAAGAAAATGCTGGAACTGCCTTTTTTGAAATCATTGCAGCCATCTGATATCAGCATGACCGGCTCCGGGGCAGTGCTGAACATTTATGCCGATCCACGCAAAAGCAGTAAGGTGAATTTTATTGTGGGATTTGTTCCCGATCCGGTTGAAACCGGTAAACTGCAACTCACGGGAGATATAGACCTCGATTTGAAAAATATGCTACGCGGAGGTGAATCCATCATGCTCAAATGGCAGCAACTGCAACGCAACTCCCCCAGGCTCAATCTGGGTTTTAATATTCCCTACATGCTCCGCTCTGCCTTTGGCCTGGAAGCCTTGTTTGATATGTATAAAAAAGATTCCAGCTTTCTTCAACTGAATGCACAACTCGGGGTGCAGTATTCATTTTCGTCTAACCGTTCCGGTAAGTTCATCGTACAGTTTCAGGGAAATAATTTATTGGCAGGAGGCATTGATACCAACCTGGTTAAGTCGTCTAAAAGGCTACCCGATATTATTGATATGAGTGCGGTGAATACCGGCTTACAGTTTGAATCTTTCGGTACCGATTACCGGCTGAACCCCACCAAGGGTTTTGAATGGCAGGCCAGCGCGCTCATTGGTATAAAGAAAGTAAAACCCAATCCCGATGTGTTGCGGTTGGAAGACCCCAATTTCGATTATGCCAGTTTGTATGATTCCGTTTCAATCAAAAGCTACCAGATCAACGCCACGCTAAAAGCAGCGCATTATTTTCCGGTTAAAAAGAATGTAGTGCTGAAAACCGGGCTGCAGGGCGGGATGTATTATAGTCCGCAGGTTTTTCGAAACGACCAGTATCGTATTGGCGGATTCAGAACACTGCGTGGATTTGATGAAGAAGGAATTTTTTCCGACCGGTATGCCATTGGCACGGCGGAGCTCAGGTATTTATCGGGGATGAACTCATACCTCTTTGTTTTTTCAGATATGGCTTATTCCTACAGCAGTGTATCCCGTTTGGGAAAAACGTTCATCAGTGGCGGACTGGGCATCATGCTTGAAACAAAGCTGGGCTTACTGAATGTTAGCTACGCGGCGGGTAAACGAAGTGATGTGCCGTTCAACCTGCGCGAAGCTTCTAAAGTGCATATCGGTTATATAAATTATTTTTGAGCCATCCCATGCGATATTTATTTATTTTTCTTGCCTCCTGCTGGATGCTACTGGCTCCCGTTACACTGTACCCGCAGTTACCCGCAAACGATAGCACCAGCCTGATGCAACAGGCAGCTACCGATACGATAGCACCGGACACAGTGGCAATACCGGTACCAGACATCGAAACAATTTTACAGGATAACCGCTGGCTCGGATATCATCAACCACCGGTAAGTTATCCGGAGGCTCCCAAAAATCGTGCGGGCCAAAACTTCAATTTTTATTATATCCTTTTTCTGCTGGCGTTGTTTGCATTGTGCCGCGCCGCATTCCCCAAATATTTTTCAAACCTGTTTCGTGTGTTTTTCAACACGTCGTTACGGCAGGGCCAGATAACCGATCAGTTGTTACAGGCTAAATTACCCTCGCTGCTATTTAATGTGTTGTTTGTGTTTACCGCCGGCTTTTATCTGTATCTTTTATTGATGCACAGTGTATTCCGCCAACAGGGAACGGCACCCTGGTTACTCGCAGTGATTGTGGCGGCGGTGGCCATCATGTACATTGTGAAATATGCGGTGATACGTTTTACGGGATGGGTGAGCGGTTATACCCGTGAAGCCGACGCCTATGTATTCATAGTATTTCTGGTGAACAAGATTATCGGAGTGGTACTGTTACCCATTCTTCTCATCATGGCATTTTCAAAAACGCCCTTGTCTGAAATCGGGTTTACAGTTTCTGTAATTGTTATTGTGCTGATTTTTTTGCTCCGTTTTTTACGTTCATACGAAAATTTACATCGTCGGTTACAGGTTAGCCGTTTCCACTTTCTGTTGTACCTCGTTGGCGTGGAGATTCTGCCGCTGCTGATAATATATAAAGCAGCGATGAAATATTTGCCTGATTTTGCGTAACTTTGCAACCATTATCAGGATATATCAGTATGGCGAAATCTGAAGTTAAGGAATTGAAGAAGAAATCATCTAAGCAGGTAAAATCAATCCTCATTACCCAACCGGCACCTGAAGGCAATAAGTCGCCTTACTTCGACTTTGCCAAAAATTACAACGTGCAGGTAGATTTTTGTCCGTTCGTAATTGTGGAAGGCATCCCCTCCAAGGATTTCAGAAAACAGAAGATCGACATCAGCGCATACACGGCAGTTATCTTCACCAGTAAAAATGCCATTGATCATTTCTTTCGTATCTGCGATGAAATGAAGATCAACATCTCTCAGGATGAAAAATATTTTTGCATCACTGAAGCGGTGGCGCTGTATCTCCAGAAATTTATCCAGTTCAGAAAAAGAAAAGTATTCTACGGTGCCGACGGAACGAATAAGAGTTTGTTTGATGTGATCAACAAGCACAAAGACAATGAAAAATTCCTGTACCCATGCTCTGAATCGTTCGATAGTGAAATAACCAACTGGTTAAAACAAAATCACTGCGAGTATGCCACACCGGTATTGTACCATGTCATCAGCAATAACATCAGCGAAGTCATTGAACGTGGTTATGATATCATTTGCTTTTTTACTCCGGGCGGGGTGAAAAGTTTGCTTGAAAATTTCCCTAAGTATGAGCAGAACAGCACCACACTGGGTGCCTTCGGCGCCAACACCATCAAGGCGGCTGAAGAGGCCGGGTTGGTACTGGAAATTAAAGCCCCCATGCCCCAAACGCCCAGTATGATCAGCGCACTGGAAAAATACCTTCAGTCCTTATAAGGATTCTGTATTTTCGGGTATGTCACGTTTTGCCAATGCCCTTCAGCACGAAAGCAGTCCTTATCTTTTACAACACGCTCACAATCCGGTGCAATGGCATGCATGGAATCCGGAAACACTGCAATTAGCCAAAGACCGTAATCTTCCCGTATTGGTAAGCATAGGGTACGCTGCCTGCCATTGGTGTCATGTGATGGAACGCGAAAGTTTTGAAGATGTAGTAGTGGCCCGTTTCATGAACGAACATTTCACCAATATTAAAATTGATCGTGAAGAGCGGCCGGATATCGACCATACCCTGATGGAAGCGGTACAAACCATGACGGGTCAGGGCGGCTGGCCATTGAATGTATTTCTTACGCCTGATATGAAGCCATTTTATGGCGGCACTTATTTTCCTCCGGAACGAATGCATGGCAGGCCATCCTGGCTGGAAGTGCTACAATCCATTCACCGTGCCTGGACTACTCAAACCGGGAATATTCAGGAACAGGCCGGAAGGCTGTTTCAACATTTACAGAACGCTACCCAACAATGGCTGCAGGCGGCTACACCGGAAGACAATCCCGTTTCTTATACTGCCATGGCGGAGGAACTCATGGAGCGTGCTGATAAAACCTATGGCGGTTTCGGCCGTGCCCCCAAATTTCCACAATGGTTCTCTTTACAATACCTGATGGCTGCCGGCTATTTTTATAACAATCCCAACTGGGTGAATCATGTTACCCATACGCTGGATCAAATGATAGCGGGCGGAATTTACGATCAGGCGGGAGGCGGCATCGCGCGATATAGTACCGATGAATACTGGCTGGTACCACACTTCGAAAAAATGCTGTACGATCAGGCCTTCTTGATTACGGTACTGTCAGAAGCCTATCAACTTACGCAGCACACACGCTATGCAACATGCATACAACACACCATCCGTTTTCTTCAGCAAACGATGTCATCGGCCGGTGAAGGATATTATGCCGCACTGGATGCCGATTCCGAAGGCGAAGAAGGCAAATATTATGTGTGGAGTTATGAAGAGCTGCAGGAAATACTGGGAGTGGAGGCAGCTGATTTTTGCAACGCCTTCCATGTGCAACCTCAAGGCAACTGGGAAGGAAAAAACATATTGCACTACAACAACAGTCCGTTTGCTTCAGGAGATACCTCCCGTGAAAACTATGTAGAAAAGTATAATGCTGCATTATCCGCCTTACTAACGGAGAGGAGTAAACGCATTCCGCCGGCCACAGACACCAAGCAGTTGTTATGCTGGAATGCCATGATGGTAAGTGCCTATTGCAATGCTTTTGCAGCCTTGCAGGAGGATGCCTATCTGGACGAGGCCACCCGGTTATTTCAATGGCTCGTACAAACATTTGAAACGCCTCAGGGGACTTTGTTTCATACTTTTTCAGGAAAGGCAACCATTGAGGGGTTCCTCGACGATTATGCCACGCTTGCCCGGGCATCACTGGATTTGTTTCAACTTACCGGCCGGGAAAATTACCTGTTGAAAGCACGTGAGCTGGTACAGTTTGTGCTGAAGCATTTTTACGATGCTGAATCCGGACTGTTTTATTATACCGCAGATTTTTGTGGGGATACGGTATTGAGAACGAAAGACTTAATGGACAATGCCCAGGCAGCAGGGAATAGTTTGATGGCGTCAGTGATGCTGTCTGTACACGCCCTGAGGCCCGAATGGAACATGGGAAATATAGCTCAGCGAATGCTGGAGGCTGTTCAGGGAGTGGCGGTGAAATACCCGGCATCCTTTGCATATTGGGGATTGAATATGCTGAAACACCACCAAAACATCTACCGGATTGAACTTTCCGGCGGGTCTTTTAACACCGCATTCAGAGAAATTTTGAAAATTTATTTGCCCAATAAAGTTTTACAACCTAATATTGGTGGGCAAAAAAAATCGGGGGCAGAGGCTGATTTACCTGAAAATGCAGTAACTATCAGTGTTTGCAGCGATTTTACCTGTTTTCCGCCAATGGGCAGTGTACAGGAACTAAAAAATTTTATTAAGAAAGATTTGATTCAATAACCTTACTTAACAATAATTCACTATTTGGGACGTTATTACATTTCGGGATTAAGATTTATTGTAAATTTTATTCTTTTCGGATTTTTAAATGAATTTGAAAAAGCGAAAAAAACATTACATTTGCCCATTACCCTCAAAGTTTAACAAAATGACGCATCGGTTATTCTATTTTGTAGCTGTAATAGCTGTCCTTACCTCTGCCTCCAGCTGTAAGCTGATTAGCGGAAAGAAGAAGTCTGGTAAATTACCTGACGACGGACAACTCCATGGTGTTGCACCGGGTGCTCGTCCCAATATCAAGAAGCCTCTGGGTATGGTATACGTACCAGCCGGAACTTTCCATATGGGGCCCTCCGACGAAGACATCAACTATGCTTTTACCGCGCGCAACAAAGCAGTATCTATCAGTGGTTTCTGGATGGATGCTACTGAAATTACCAACAACCAGTACCGTCAGTTCACCAACTGGGTGCGCGATTCTATCGCAGCCAAGTTGATGGGGTATGTTAAACAGGGTGCTGATGGCAACGAATACGTTGACTGGAAAAAAGCTTCTACCATTAAATGGGGTGATAAGGCTACCATCGAAAAAATTGATGCTATTATCCTCACTCCGGATAACAGGCTGTTCGGTAAAAAAGAGCTGGACGCCAAGAAAATTGTTTACCAGTCTGAAACATTCGACTACAAAGCGGCTGCACAGAATAGGGATGTAACCATTCCACGCTCAGCTTTTATCGTAAAACAACAGATTCCGGTTTATCCTGACTCACTGTGCTGGGTGCGCGATTTCGCCTATTCCTACAATGAGCCTATGGCCAAAAAATATTTCAGTCACCCGGCCTTCGGGAACTATCCGGTAGTAGGGGTGAACTGGAAACAAGCCAACGCATTCTGCGAGTGGCGTACACATTACTACAATTCTTACCTGGAGAAAAAGAAGCGTGCTCCGGAATCAGATTTCCGCCTGCCAACCGAAGCGCAGTGGGAATATGCAGCCCGTGGTGGTCGCTCTCAGGCTCAATACCCATGGGGTGGCCCGTACATCCGCAACAAAAAAGGATGTTTACTGGCTAACTTCAAGCCCGGCCGTGGTAACTATCCGGAAGATGGTGGTTTCTACACCGTACGTGCTGATGCCTACTGGCCAAACGACTATGGTTTGTACAACATGGCAGGAAACGTTGCAGAATGGACATTATCTTTATATTCAGAAGGTGGTTACAACTTCCAGCATGATATGAACCCCGACATTCGTTGGAATGCAAAAGATTCAGATCCTCCACGCATGAAGCGTAAAGTATTGCGCGGCGGTAGCTGGAAAGATGTGGCTTACTTCCTGCAAACCAGTACTCGTAGCTATGAATACCAGGATACCGCTAAATCATATATCGGTTTCCGCAGTGTAATTGATCTTCCTTCTACATCTTCAAAAAAACGCGGTAGATAGAAAAATTTTAAATAACTCTTACTTGAAAATATTAGTGTAACCCGTTGCGTTATAAACGGGTTGCACTTAAACTATGTATATTCTTAACCATTTTTAAATCCACAAAAACTTAAAAAACTAAATTATGGCTGCTGGGAAATCTCGTCCGATTGATAGAATCCTGAACATTTTCGTATCTGCTGCGGCGGTACCTGTACTTTTAGGTGCACTTTTCAAAATCACGCACGCTCCCGGTGCGGATATCTGGTTGAAGGTTGGTCTGTATACTGAGGCTGCCATATTCCTTTGCTATGCATTGTTGTACTGGTTATCTCCTCCACCGGAAGGCGGTCCGGAGCCGGTTGCTGCAGAAGCATCTTCTCCACTGAAGAGCATGGATAAAATGTTACTGGAAGCTGATATTACCCCTACCAGCCTGAAAAAGCTGGGCGAAGGCTTCAACAAACTGGGCTCATCTGTAGCCGGTATTGCTGATGTAAGCGATGTGGTAAAATCAACCAGTGATTTTTCAAATAAAACCAAAGAGGCTACTCAGGCTATCGGAACTATGGCCAGCGCATTCTCTAGCAGTGCCGCTACCATGTCATCTTTCAACTCTGCTTCTGAAAGCGCAAAAGGCTTCCACGAGCAAGTACAGGTATTAACGAAAAACCTGGGATCACTGAATACGATTTATGAACTGGAACTGAAAGAGAGCAACAACCACTTAAAAGCGTTGAATGCTTTCTATGGTAAAATGGCTGAAGCTAGCCAGGCTATGATGACCAGCGTAGACGATGCTCAAAAAGCAAAAGAGCAAATCGGCGCACTGGCAAACAACCTGAGCAAGCTGAACTCGGTTTACGGCAATATGCTTACGGCTATGCAGGGAAGATAATCGCCCAAACCACATTTTAACTGAACAACATTCCATAAACAAATTAATATTACTTACATATGGCATTGCCTAAAGAGCCCCGGCAGAAGATGATCAACGTGATGTACCTCGTACTCACTGCCCTGCTGGCGCTGAACGTATCAGCTGAAGTAATCGACGCCTTTAAAACCGTTGATTCAAGTCTGGTGAGTTCTAATAATAACCTCGAAAATGCAAATGCAACCATCTTCAAATCTTTCGAAGAGAAGAAGGCAGACGCAGCCACCCGCGCAAAAGCCGAAGAATGGGGCGTTATTGCTAATGGTGCAAAACAACATGCAAAGGTTATGTTCGACCACCTGGAAGACCTGAAAAAGCAATTGAAAACTGCCTCAGGCCTAAAAGTAGACGAAAAGGGTAATCCTATTTTGAAGGAAAACCCTGTGAGTAAAAAAATGGAGGAAGATTTCAAATTGGATGAGCTCAACGCCTCCTCCCGCTTGATGGATACTGAAGGCAAGGGTAAGGAACTGGATACCAAACTGAAAGAATTCAAAAACAAGATGCTCAACCTCCACCCGGAAGTGAAAGCAGCTTTTGAGAAAACTTTCCCGGTTGAGTTAGACCCTAACAAGGATAACGTAACCGCCAGTTTCCGCATGATGCCTACCGTTGCATCTATAACCTTACTGAGTAAGTTCCAGAACAATGTAAAGAATGCCGAAAACCAAATTGTAACCTTTGCCCACAATAAAATTGGTGAAGTAGCGGTAAGGTTTGATAAAACCGGTGTGTTGCTCGGACAAAGCTCTAACTACGTAATGCCCGGCCAGGAATTAGTGATTACAGCAGGTATCGGAGCATACAGCTCTGCTGCCCAGCCTCAGATTACTATCGGAGGTGCCGCTCAACAAGTGGTTGACGGACAAGCAACGTACAAGGTAGTAGCTTCCGGTGCTGGTCAACGCAAAGTGCCGGTAACCATTAAGTACAAAGACCAGGATGGTAACGAGAAAACCGAAACCAAAGAGGTTGAGTACGTGGTGGGTACACCCGGTGGAGCAGCGGTGATGCTCGACAAAATGAACGTGTTCTACATTGGTGTAGATAACCCGGTTACCATCGGTTCTCCAACCGGTTGGGATAAAACTCAGGTATCTATGACCGGTGGTACAATTACCGGAACCGGTTCTAACCGCACTGTGCGCGTTAGCACTGTAGGTAAAGCTACCATCACGGTTACTGCCGATAAAAAACCAACCAACTTCGAATTCAGGGTGAAGAAAATTCCTAATCCTGTGTTTAAGGTAGGTCCGGGTGGAAACAGAATGCCTTCTGTTACCTTCAAAAACCAACAGTTCTGCCGTGCTGAACTGGAAAACTTTGATTTCGATTTGAAGTATAACGTTGTAAGTGCAACTGTATACTTCTCCGGAGCTGGCTTTCCAAATGTTACACCACGTACAATAAACAGTAACAGTTTGGCTTCACTATCAGATTTGATGCAAAAGTGTCAACCTGGTACTACAATTACCTTTGACAATGTAAAAGTTTCCGGTCCGGATGGTACCCGTACCATCGACGGTAACGGTATCCTTTTATATTAATACTGAAGAAAACAACTACCGCCATGAAGCGTACAATCAAATTCCTGTTCCTCGCCGTCCTGATGGTCAGCGTGTGTGATGTGGCTTATGCTCAAAAGCGCCCTACCAAAAAGCGCAACACGAAAAAAAGCACACAAACTAAAACCACAGCCAACATACAACCCACTACCCCCGTGGTAGATACGGTTGCTCAGGTTGCGGCTGCTCCTGCACCTATCAATGACAGTTTACCCATCAGACCGGTAAAAAAATCGTTGAGGAATGATTACGGAGTGGATTATTCAACCCGGGAAATTCAAGACCGCACCCCTTTACCGTACGAGCATCTCCGTGTAGATGATGCTGTGTACCGTCAACGTATCTGGCGCGAGATTGATACCCGTGAAAAAATTAACCACCCATTCAACTACTCGGCGGATGAGGACAACGGAAATCAACGCTTTATATCTATTCTGATGCAAGCCATTCAGGATAGTGCGGTAACAGTATTCAGTAATGTAGACGATCGTTTCACAACCCCGATGACTAAAGCTGAAGTAGCTAAGGTAATTGGAGGTGAGCCTATTGAAGTACCTATCTATAATGAATTGGGTGAGTTAACCGGTACCAAAACGATGGCACCCGAAGTAAACCTCGATTCATTCTATCGCTTCAGGATTAAGGAAGAAGTGATTTTCGATAAGGAATCATCTCGTCTGTTCTGGCGCATTCTGGGCATCGCTCCGGTAAAAAGTATCATTACCAGTATGGGGGTTAATCTCGGCGATTCTGAATTGTTCTGGGTGTACTACCCCGATATGCGTCCGATTTTCTCTCGTTATGATGTATATAACTCTAAAAACTATGGTGGAAGGATGAGCTGGGAAGAACTGTTCGAAGGCAGGATGTTCCATGGCCGCATCATTAAAAGCACCATTGATAATCCCAGAGATCAATACATCAAAAACTACAAGGGATTGTCTGAGAATGGAATACTTCAGTTACTGGAAGGTGAAAATGTGAAGGATAAAATCTTCAATTACGAACAGGATTTGTGGGAATACTAAGATAATCCTGATACAATATTAAAACCGCTCTTCTATAGGGCGGTTTTTTTATGTGTGATGATTGGGGTCGGTAGTGGAAGGGTTTTGCAACGCATGCACGATAAGCCGTGCCCGGGCTTTACCCACTACCGCTTCAATCTCTTCCGCCGTAGCAGATTCAATGTTTTTAACCGAACGAAACGTTTTTAATAGCTGAGCAATGGTTTGTTTACCGATGCCCTCAATCTGTTCCAACCGCGTATGGAAGGCGCCCTTGCTTCTTTTATTGCGATGAAAAGTAATGGCTGTTTTGTGTACTTCATCGCGGATGCGCCGGATGAGCTTTAAGCTTTCACTGTTCCAGGGAAGTATGAGGGATTCACTGTCTCCCGGATAAAATATTTCTTCCTTGTTCTTAGCCAATCCTACTACGGTCATCTTTCCTTCCAGTCCTAGTTCACGGATGCTCTCCATGGCGGCACTCAGTTGCCCTTTTCCGCCGTCAATGATTACCAGTTGAGGTAACGGCTGGCTGTTCTTCAGCAGAGCATAATATCTCCTGAATACAACTTCTTTCATAGAAGCAAAATCATTGATGCCCTGCACCGTTTTTATATTGAACACCCGATATTGATCTTTTTGAGGTTCTCCGTTTTTAAAATATACCATCGCTGCTACCGGAAAACTACCCTGTACATTGGAGTTGTCAAAACATTCAATGTGCCCGGGAAATTCTTTCAGCCGAAGGTCGGTTTGTAACTGTTGAAGTATCTGAAATTTTTCATCGTCAGTTTTTTCTTCCAGTCGCAACATCTTGCGCGCCTCTAATTCACTTTTGAAGAAGTTTACGTTCTTCAGAGATAAATCGAGCAGTTTCTTTTTATCTCCTCCTTTAGGAACGGTAATTTTTATGGAAGGGTTGGGGAATTCAATGCTAAAGGGCAGCACGATTTCAGTGGCTTCACTTTCAAATGTTTCACGTAATAACACAATGGCGTGCTGCAACACTTCTTCGGCATCTTCTTCCAGTTTTTTCTGTAGGGTGATGGTTTTGGTATTTATAATCATCCCGTCGTTCACTCCCAGATAATTTACATAGGCCGTATCGCCTTCTTCCAGAATAGAAAACACATCCAGCTTGCCCGATGTTGAATTCACTACTACCGAACGTGCCTGATATTGAATGAGGTGCTGGATTTTATCGTTATAGTATGCCGCTTTTTCAAACTCCAGCCTGGCGGCATGCATCTTCATCATTTCTTTAAAGTGCTTCATCACCGGAGCGAGATTGCCCTTCAACAGGTCTTTGATTTGTTCGAGTCCGAGTGTATAATCTTCTTCTGATTGTAAGCCTTCACACGGGCCTTTACAATTTCCCAAATGGAATTCAAGACAAACTTTAAATTTCCCCCGGTCTATATTCCTTTGAGTTAAAGGCAGTTTACAGGTGCGCAGCGGAATCTGTTCTTTAATAAATTCGAGCAGCTCCTTTACTTTATGGATGGAAGTGTAGGGTCCAAAATATACTGAACCATCATTCAGTTTCTTTCGTGTAAAAAACACCCGCGGGAAGGGTTCATTCTTCACCACGATATAAGGATAGGTTTTATCATCCTTTAAACTGATATTATAGAATGGCTGATTTTCTTTGATCAGGACGTTCTCCAGCAGAAACGCATCGGATTCATTGTTTACAATGGTGAATTCAATGCGCGCAATACGGTTAACCAGTTCAATGGTTTTGTAATTGGTTTTAGTTTTGGAAAAATAACTGCTGATGCGTTTACGCAAATGTTTGGCCTTGCCCACATAAATCAATACGCCGTGGGCATTGTAATACTTATAAATCCCCGGCAGTGCGGGAATAGTAGGTGCTATGGTTGAAAAAGTTTCCGGACTCACTCGTTAAAATCCCATTTAATAATGATTTCCTTATCCACCACAATGTTGCCGTTTTGTTCATGCAGCTGAACCATTTTGCAGGATGAACCACTGTTCCACATCAATTGCTCCTGCGCATTTTTACCGGTTTCCTTCATCCAGTAAACCCTCACTACTTTCGAGGTGGCCGGACTTACATACACATCCCATCGCTTCAGGGTGAAGGTGTCGGGTAGGGTTTTGTACGGCTCATAAGACCAGGTGTAGGTATCCAGTGACTGATCTTCAAATTTTGTTTCCTTGAACAACGATTTAAAATTGGCAGTATCAATCACCGGAGTAAGATAGGGGGCGAACTGTTTTTCAAAATCTTCTACGCGCAACCAGGAGCTGTCGCTACGCCCGTTCTGTAACACAATCATTAAAGGGTTCAATCCCCTTTCACGTATCTCGGCAATCTGCCCCTTGATGTAATTCGTGACGGGAAAATAGTTCTCTGCGGTATCTACCGAAGGTTCGGCCACAGGGGTGGAAACCACAGGTGCTGATACTTTATCTTTACCGGTGCATGAAAACAATGCCCAGATACAAAACACAAGGAGGGAGAATTTCATCCTGCAAAATTACAACAACTATCATCAGTACAACCAAACACTGCGGAACAGGATGTTAAAAACGAGTGGTAATGCCCATCTTGATACCGATATTATACAAACGCTCTTTCATCGGGTAATCCTGAATGTAAGTAGACATCAGCTGATAGCGAAACTGAGGCCCTACCTGCAGACGAACCCCTTTCATGGGCTGATAACTGATAAAGGTTTCCACACTGGTATTCATATTGAAACGGCGCAGGATGGTGGCGTCGGCTATGTAATGTTTGTGATCGGCTGATACAATAAACGCATTTCCTCCCGCCACATAGGTTGGCTGAATGGTGGCACCGGCATACCAGGTAATCTGTTTATTGCCTCCCAGTCGTACATCAGCACCGATAGGCACTGAAAACTGCATGGTGCTGGTGTTCAGTTGAATTTCGTTACCGGTTCCAATGGTAGACAGGAACGTTGGACGCGTTTCAATCGTTGGGTTTTGAGGGATATCGGTGTTCATCATAACCGTTGCCATACCGGCATGAGATAAACCAAAGGCGTTGATCTTGTAATTGGTGAAGTTCATTTGCAGTCCGCCCTTTAAACGCACGGTACGGTTCAATTGATAATATACACCCCCACCCAGTTCGAAGTTGATAGCCGGATTATGAACCAACTCCAGCTCTGTGGTGGCTGAATTGGCAATCAGGGCAGACGTTAAAAAAGACTCCGGGGTGAAGTTGGCGTCATTATGCAACGTACGGTATCCGAATGAAGGGGTTATGTATGCGTGATAACTCCATGGATTTTTCTTTTGCTTTTTATTCCGGAGATTGTAAAAGGCATATTCATCTATCCAAAACTTAATCTTGTTCTCTTCCTGAATAGTTTCGTTCTCTTTCTGAATGGTTTCGTTTATTGCTGTAGGAGCGGGGGCAGCATCAGCTGGTGCACTGTTATCAGCCACCGGCATGTCTGTTACCGACATCTCTATATCCGATGTTACAATATCGGAGGTTTCAGCATCAGCAATCCCTGCCACTATATTATTTTCCGGAGTAGCCGTTACCGTGAGGTTAGACAGTAATGCATTATCAGCAGATTCATTTTCTACAGGAAATTCGGATTGTGGGGCAGATACCTGCAGGGCAAATGCGCTGTTTAAACTGGTAGCGGGGTTGCGTTTGTTCAGGGTGAATGCATCCTCCGATACGTCGTTGGAGCTCATTGTGGAGCCGGACACATTTTCAGCGGAATAAACATCAGCTACATCCTGATCGGTTGCTGAAACATTTTCTGATTGTACAGCAGTACCCGCGATAAAGTTTGATTCGTTTCCATCCAGTGTGGACGATGACCGATTATTGTAATTAGACTGAACCGTAGAAGTGGTTGAGGAAGTTTCCGTAGCAGACAGGGTAATGGGTTCAAGCTGAAGATTGAGTGAGGCGATATACGCAGCATCCTTGCTCACCTTGGTGCGTGTGTTGGAAACGCCGATAAACATCACTGAAGTAATCAGAATTAACAAAGCGGAAAGCGATGGCCACTTGCGGGAAGGATGGATATCATTATAGATGCTGTGCCAAACCTTTTTGGTTGGGTACATCCTGAAGTGCTCCGTAGCATCCCGCAGGAATTGTTCAAATCCATCATCGTTAAAACGTCTTTCCATTACTTGTCCTACTTCAGTTTTTAGGGTACACTTTAACGTGAGGCTGTCTTTCTTGGGTCAGCACTCTTGTACAAAATGTTTTTCTTTATTAAGATAGATTCGAGCATGGCTTTGGCACGGGTGTACTGACTCCTGCTGGTACTTTCTTCAATTTCCAGCATTTGTGCAATTTCCTTGTGCGAGTAGCCTTCTATGGCATACAGGTTCAATACAGTTCTGTAGCCCAGAGGCAATAAACGGATACATTCCACCACCTGCTTGGCCTGCATGATGGAGGGGATGTAATCTTCACGTATCATCAGGCTGTTGGCGTGGAAAATATCTACACTGTCATTAAACTTCTTGTTCTTTTTCAGGAAATTAATGCAGGTATGCACAATCACCCGGCGGATCCATCCTTCGAGTGCGCCTTCTCCACGATACTGATGTAACTGAGTAAATACTTTAATGAACCCCTCCTGCAACATGTCTTCCGCGTCTTCTTTGTTTTTGGCGTAACGGTAGCAAACGCCCAACATGCGCGGACTGAAGCGATGGTATAACGCTTCCTGTGCGGCTGCATGCTGCCGAATACTTCCATAAAGCATTTGCTCCTCGGTCATAAATGTTAGGGGTTTATGCCTCCTAAATTTAGACAATTCTATGCGAACAGCCGCTGCTTGGCGTAAATCTTTCCGTTTTGCGGGGGTTTTGTTTAGGTTTTAGGTATAATGTGCTGATAAATAATTAGTTATCAACCAACACCTGACCGGTCATGGCCGCAGGAATTTCTAAACCCATCAGTTCCAGCACGGTGGGGGCCACATCTCCTAGTTTCCCGGGCTTTACGGTATGCTTCTTTTGTTTGTCAATGATAAACAGGGGTACCGGATTCAATGTATGGGCGGTATTCGGGGTGCCATCTTCATTGATGGCGTAATCTGCATTGCCGTGATCTGCCGTAAGGAGGATGATGTAATCCTGCTCCAGGGCTGCCGTAATCACCTGTTCTACGCAGGTATCCACGGTTTCTACAGCGCTGATGATGGCACTCCACACGCCGGTATGTCCTACCATGTCCGGATTGGCGAAGTTGATGCAGACAAAATCATACTTTCCGCTGCGTATTTTTTCAACTGCCGCTTCTGCCAGTTCAGGGGCACTCATCTCGGGTTTTAAATCATACGTTGGCACCTTAGGAGATGGAATCATGAGCCGGTCTTCACCGGTAAAGGGTGTTTCCCTTCCGCCACTGAAGAAGAAGCTTACATGAGGATACTTCTCCGTTTCAGCCATACGCAGCTGGGTTTTCCCGGCCATAGACAACACTTCACCCAGTGTTTGAAACAGGTTGTCGGTTTTGAAGAAAGTATGTACACCCTTATAGCTCTGATCGTATTCGGTGAAGGTGCAGTAGAACAGGGGCAAAGTGTGCATGTTGTATTCATGTTTCTCTACCTGGGTAAGCACCTCGGTTATTTCACGGCAGCGGTCGGTTCTGAAATTAAAACAGATCACCGCATCGTTAGGTTCAATGGTGGTTTTAGATAATCCGGCATTGATGATGGGCATCAGGAATTCGTCGGTTACGTCGTTGGCATAGCTTTCGGCTACTGAGCCGAGCATATCATGAGAGGAGTTGCCCGTTCCGTTTACCAGGGCATCGTAGGCAATCTTCACCCGCTCCCAGCGTTTGTCGCGGTCCATGGCATAATATCTTCCGGTAATGGTAGCGAGCGCTCCGGTGGTTTGCTGAATGTGTTCGTTCAGCTCTTTCAGAAATCCCAGTCCACTTTTGGGGTCGGTATCTCTTCCATCGGTAAATGCATGAACCAGCACGTTGGTCAGTCCGTGATTTTTGCAGATGTCCAGCAGCGCCTTCAGGTGTTCAATGTGTGCATGCACCCCGCCATCGCTCACCAGCCCCATCAGATGCAATGTTTTTCCATGCTGTTTGGCATAATCTATGGCGGCCAGCAACTCCGGGTTTTCAGCCAGTGAACCGTTGCGGATGCTCACATTAATCCTTTCCAATTCCTGATATACAATTCTGCCGGCACCCAGGTTGAGGTGGCCTACTTCACTGTTGCCCATTTGTCCGGCAGGTAAACCCACCGCCTCACCGCAGGTGGTGAGTGTAGTGTGTGGGTAAACGTTATACAGGCCGCTCACAAAAGGCGTGCGTGCATGGGCAATGGCATCGCTTGCGGGAACCTGACCCAGCCCCCAGCCATCCATGATGATTAACATCGCTTTTCTGCTGTTCATGATGCAAAAGTAAATCTTTGCCCGCATCCTGTGTCTTCTCGGAAAAATTATCGATATTGAGGCAGCATATCGCTATAAATGAAAAGTTGGCACACTTTTTATTATAATCAGATGTGTTCTAAACCTAATGTATGAAAAAATATTTTGCCTCCTTGCTTGTTTTTGCTTCTCTGTGTTCATTTACGTTTGCTACCGGCATTGATGATGTGTTATCAGCGCTAAAATCAGGCAATGCTACTCAGGTGGCGAAATATTTTGATAAAACGGTAGACATCACCCTCCCCGGAAAGAGCAACAACTATAGTAAGAGTCAGGCAGAAGTTGTGCTGAAAGATTTTTTCAGGATCAACTCTATCCGTGCATTCAACGTCATCCATCAGGGTGAAAATGCAGGCTCACAATATTGCATTGGAAATCTGGTTACCAGCAATGGTACATTCAGAACCACCATTTTCATGAAACAAAAAGGAGAAAAGCAGGCCTTACAAGAACTCCGATTTGAAACTCGTTAACAGAAACTCCACCACGCGCCCGAAAGGGCGTTTTTCAATTATGACAGGTTCTGGTTAGCTTTGTTGTATGGATCAAGAGAAACTACATCAACTCATTCATTCAGCCCTGGAAGAAGATATTGGTACGGGAGACCATTCAACCCTGTGTTGCATTCCTCCGGAAACTACCGGTAAGGCCGTATTGAAAATAAAACAGGCCGGTGTGCTGGCAGGCGTAGATGTTGCACGCATCATTTTTCAAACCGTTGATCCCGGGGTGGTGTTTCATCCCCACAAAAAAGATGGAGAGGATATGCTGCCGGGCGAAACAGCTTTTGAAGTTACTGCACCCGTTCATGTGATATTAAAAACAGAACGCCTGGTGCTCAATACCATGCAGCGGATGAGCGGAATAGCCACACTCACCAGAACGTATACACGAAAATTAGAAGGCTATCACACCCGTTTGCTGGACACACGCAAAACCACTCCCAACTTCCGCCTGCTGGAAAAAGAAGCTGTACGGATCGGCGGGGGCGGGAACCACCGCTTTGGTTTATATGATATGATCATGCTGAAGGATAATCACATTGATTATTGTGGAGGAATTTCCAAAGCCATCCTCCGGGCACATGATTATGTGCAAAACCATCCCGGATTAAAAATTGAAGTGGAAACACGCTCGCTGGAAGATGTGCGCGAAGTGTTGAATACCGGCAAAGTACACCGGATTATGCTCGACAACTTTGAACCGCAGTCCGTACAGGAAGCCGTGCAACTGATTGGCGGTCGGTACGAAACGGAAGCCAGCGGAGGCATCCAGCTCAGCAATATTGAAGCTTATGCGGCCACCGGGGTTGATTTTATTTCCAGCGGTTCCGTTATCCATCAGGCGGTGAGCCTGGATTTGAGTTTAAAAGCTGTAATCCTTTAAACCATGGCAAAGCAAAAATTTTCATCCGGGCTGGTGTATTCCACCGATAAATCATTGATGCAGCCGGAGATACCAGAGGAGGACATTACCCTGGAACCCTCTAAACAGGTATTAAAAATCAGGCTCGATACAAAACAAAGAGGAGGAAAAGTCGTTACTATGGTGGAGGGGTTTGCAGGCGCCGGGATTGAGATGTTCGCTAAAAACCTCAAAAACTTCTGCGGTACGGGCGGCTCCGTGAAAGACGGTCTGGTGTTGATTCAGGGCGATAATCGCCAGAAAGTACTGCAATGGCTTCAGAAGCAGGGTTTTAAGAACAGCAAGGTTATTTAAGATTTTCGTAACGATAGGTTCAGCAACATTTTTTTATTTTGTTTACCTTACACGAAATACTATGGTATCACAGATTTCAAAAGGTGTTAAAGTAAGTGTAGAAACCTACTACCAACCCGAAAACAGCAATCCGGTGAACGGCGAATTTATGTTCGCCTATCGCATCACTATTGAAAACCACAATGAGTTTCCTATTCAGCTGATGCGCAGACACTGGTTTATTTACGACAGTGATGGCACCACCCGCGAAGTGGAAGGTGAAGGCGTGGTGGGGATACAGCCGTTAATTCCGGCCGGACAATCATACCAGTATATCAGCGGGTGCAACCTCAAAACAGAAATAGGAAAAATGCATGGCACCTACCTCGTGCAAAACCTGCACACCCGAAACGATTTCACCGTAGAGATTCCTACGTTTAAAATGACTACCGGTTTTAAACTGAATTAAGGCTTGTACTTCGATACCGTGTAAATGGTTTCTGCAGGCGTTTGCATCAGTTCCTTCAGTGAAATATTTCCTTTTTTACTCACGTATTTTTTTACAATTTGCCAACCCGCAAATGAGCCGATGTTTCCCGGTGAAGCTTCACCCAGCTCCATGGTGCGCGGACTTTCCCCCACATAATTTTTATTGATATTGAAATCGGTGGATTGCAGGTAATTGTTCTGTGTAAACAACGCCCAGATGTTTTTTTCGTTTTCGTAACATTCCTTCAGCTGTTTTTGAGTGTATCCGATCAAATAGTGTTCATCCTTTTCAGGTATTAATTGTTGCAGGGCATACAGCTTCTTTCCTTTCTCCACCATCTGTACTATCAGGGTTTTGTCTTCCAACTGTTCGGGAAACATATCATTCAGCACATTGTTCATACAGTTCACTACAATGGTTTCAGGAGTAAACCTGCGGGAGATATAGGTAGGATAGGTCTCCAGCACCAGCATGGATTCATACATCGAATACGTACTGCCGAGGTGATGATGCAATCCCACAAGAAACGCATCTTCATCGAGTATATCACCGTAGCCGTCGAGCGGGCCAATGTATGTTATTACTTTATTGGGTGCTTTATACTCAGGAAAGTGGTATTTAAGAAACTGCAGCGACCGTTTTAATTCCTTCTCCTGAGGTTTGAAATCTTTAAATACTTTTTGAGCAGTATCATACACCGGTTTATAAAAACGCAGGAAGGAAGCGATGTACTCCCGGGTAGTGTCTTCACTCCAGCGCGGATCTGCATTGAGGATACGGGCGAAGTAGATGTTGGTGAAAGAAGGATGTTGGCGGTTGAGGGCGTCAATACCTTCCAGGATATTAACCGTATCCATCGAAAACAGGCTCTTGTCAAACCTTTCCGTGGAAAGCTGTACTTCAATGTTTGAAACATCGGGCAGGGAGGATTTTCCGTTGCAACTCCATAAACCCATAATCCATACTAAACATATCACGTATCGCATATACTTATAAATTAACTTTACAAATCACCAGCTGAATGGTGTAAAGTTATTTGTAACCGGATGAGTATGAAAATATTTTTAGCACAACAGAATTATCAGATAGGCCATATTGAATACAACACACAGAAAATACTGGATGCCATCAGTCAGGCAGATGTTGCCGGGGCTGATCTGGTCGTGTTCAGTGAATTGAGTGTTTGCGGTTATCCGCCACGTGATTTTTTGTATTTCAACGATTTTATCCTGAAATGTGAAGCCGCGGTATCCAGAATCGCACAACATGCGCCACACCTCGGCGTACTGATCGGCGCGCCGCAACGCAATCCGGTGGTGATGGGAAAAGACCTGTTCAATGCTGCCTGGTTTCTGCATGAAGGAGGAGTTAAACAGGTAGTACACAAAAGTTGCCTGCCTACTTATGATGTATTCGACGAAGACCGTTATTTTGAACCGGCACGCGAATGGAATGTAATTGAGTTTAAGGGAAAGCGTTTAGCCGTTACCGTTTGTGAAGATATCTGGAACCTGGGCAACAATCCCAAATACAGGTATTGCCCGATGGATTTACTCATGCAGCAGCATCCGGATGTGATGATTAATTTATCCGCTTCTCCCTTTGATTATACACACGATGAAGACCGCAAAGCCACGGTAAAGGCCAATGTGCTGAAATATAACCTGCCTATGTTTTATTGCAATGCGGTGGGGAGCCAGACCGAAATTGTGTTTGATGGAACGTCACTCGTGTTTGATAAGCAGGCTAACCTCTGCGCGTCAATGAAACGTTTTGAAGAAGATTACCGGCTGTTTGAATTGCAGGAAGACGGAACCATTCTGGGAGAGATACTTGAACCGGCAGCACGCGTTCCGGATGAAGAACTGGATCCGGTGATGTTCAATCCTGCTTTACATATTCATTCTGTGTATCAGGCATTGATTACCGGCATCAAAGATTATTTTCAGAAAATGGGTTTTTCAAAAGCCATACTGGGCAGCAGTGGCGGTATCGACAGCGCAGTAACACTGGTGTTGGCCTGTGAGGCACTGGGTGCTGAAAACGTAACAGCGGTACTGATGCCCTCACCATACTCTTCGTCACATTCAGTAGACGATGCGGTACAACTGAGCAGGAACCTGAATAATCCATACCATGTGCTGTCTATTCAACCGGTGTACGAAAGTTTTTTAAACACCTTGGATCCGCTGTTTAAAGATCTGCCCTTCAATGTGGCTGAAGAAAATATTCAGAGTCGTACACGGGGAAACCTGCTGATGGCTATCGCTAATAAGTTCAATTATATTTTATTGAATACCTCCAACAAAAGTGAGCTCGCCACCGGTTACGGTACATTGTACGGCGATATGGCCGGTGGAATTTCCGTGTTGGGCGATTGTTACAAAACACAGGTATACGCACTGGCAGCCTACATCAACCGGGAGAGAGAAATTATTCCGCTGCACATCATACAAAAAGCGCCCAGTGCTGAACTGCGGCCGAATCAGAAAGACAGCGACAGTTTGCCCGAGTATGATACACTGGATGCTATCTTGTATCAGTATATCGAACGTACCCAGGGTCCGCAGGAAATTAAGGCGATGGGATTTGATGAAGCGTTGGTGAACAAAACGCTGGGTATGGTAAATAGAAATGAATACAAACGAAATCAGTTTTGTCCGATTATTCGTATCTCACCCAAAGCATTTGGAGTGGGCCGTCGGATGCCGATTGTAGAAAAATATTTAAGTTGATGCCGGTTGTTAAACTTGCCCTAAGGGATGGTGTGGCAACGTTTTTGTACACCGGAAAGATTAATTTGCAAACAGACTAAATCTTACTTATGATGCACTCTGCTGAAGATATTCAGTTGCTTCAACAAAAAATTGCAGCCTCTGCAGGATTTGTTGACAAGATTCAGAATGAACTCGAAAAAGTAATCGTGGGTCAGCAAACCATGCTCGAAAAATTATTGATTGGTTTGCTGAGCAATGGCCATGTATTGCTGGAAGGTGTGCCGGGACTGGCCAAAACACTCGCCATCAAATCGCTGGCACAATCTGTTAAGGCAGCATTCAGCAGGATACAGTTTACACCTGATCTGTTGCCGGCCGATGTAATCGGAACAATGGTGTATAATCAGGGAAAGAATGAGTTTTATGTAAAGAAGGGGCCGATTTTCTCCAATTTTATCCTGGCGGATGAAATCAACCGCGCCCCGGCAAAGGTGCAGAGTGCCCTGCTGGAAGCGATGCAGGAAAGACAGGTAACCATAGGCGAGGAAACCTTTCTGCTTCCGGAACCTTTCCTGGTATTGGCTACGCAGAACCCGATTGAACAGGAAGGCACCTATCCCTTGCCCGAAGCCCAGGTGGATCGTTTCATGCTGAAAGTGGTCGTACACTATCCCACCATGGAAGAAGAGCAAATGATTATTCGTCAGAATACAGGCGGATTATTACTGCCCGCGGTACAGCCGGTTGCCAGCGCGTCTGAAATTCTGGAGGCACGTAAATTGGTGCGACAAATTTATCTGGATGAAAAAGTTGAACAATACATTTTGAACATCGTTTTTGCCACGCGCAATCCCGATCAGCATCAGCTGCCGGCATTGAAGCCGCTGATATCCTTTGGTGGATCGCCCAGGGCCAGCATCAACCTCGCACTGGCTGCAAAGGCTCAGGCTTATCTGCATAAAAGAGCGTATGTAGTTCCTGATGATGTGCGCAGTATCTGTACGGATGTGCTGCGTCACCGTATCGGACTAACCTATGAAGCAGAAGCTGAAAACATCAATGTAGAAATGGTGATTAGCGAAATTCTGAAAAAAGTAGCCGTTCCCTAACCATGCTTACCCAAACAGAAGATATCATCCGAAAAGTACGGGAGCTGGAAATCATCAGTAAAAAGCTCACCACACACCTGTTTACGGGCGAATACCATGCTGCGTTTAAAGGTAAGGGTATGCGTTTCCGTGAGGTAAGGGAATATGCTCCGGGGGATGATGTGCGGTTTATCGATTGGAATGTAAGCGCCCGCTTCAACAATACCTTTTCAAAAGTATTTGAAGAAGAGCGAGAACTTTCAGTAATGCTGATTATAGATACCAGTTCCAGTAATCTGTTTGGCACCCGCGGGGCGCGCAAGCGCGACCGAATCAATGAAATGGCCGCAGTACTGGCTTTCAGCGCCATCAATAATCAGGATAAGGCCGGGGCCATCCTGTTCAATGATCATGTGGAACAGTATATTCCTCCTAAAAAGAGCAGGCAACATGCGTTGTACCTGGTGCGCCATTTGCTTACCGCCGAACCTAGGCATGCCGGAACCAACCTCAGTGAGGCGATTAAGTATTTCAACAGGAATATTAAACAAAGAAGTATTGCGTTTATTCTGAGTGATTTTATCGATAACCAGTTTGAAAATGCCCTGCGCATCATTGGGAAAAAACATGATGTAATCGGTATTAAAGTGTACGACCTCATGGATATGGAATTGCCCGACGCCGGACTGATAAAAATGAAAGATATGGAGACGGGAAATCAGCAATGGGTAGATACCTCCAATGCAGAAGTGCGATACCGGTACCATCAACATTTTATTCAACATGCAGAATGGTGCAAAAATGTTTTCAGAAAATCAGGTGCTGATTTATTGCATGTACGTACCGATGAGGATTACGTAAAAATTTTACAACAATTTTTCCGGAACCGGATGTAGCGTATGAATGTGTACCGGTATATATTAACAGGACTGATCTATTGCATCTTACCGCTTGTTACCCCGGCGCAGGAGGTGCAGGTGTCGCTGAACCGCAATACTTTTCTGATTGGAGAGCATATTGAATACACCATTCGTACGCAAATGCCCTATCCCGGTTTTACCATGGATGTGGTGTTGCCGGATTCTATTCCTCACCTGGAGATACTCTCCAGAGGCTTTGCCGCACCGGTGAAAGATTTTCCGGAAGTCATTACTCAAACCATCACGTTTACCAGTTTTGATTCAGGGCAATGGTTGATTCCCGTTATCCCGGTACAGCTTAAAAAGGGTAACACCATTGTGGAACGTGCGGCAGCACCCGTTCAGGTGAATATCGGGTATGCCCCTGAAGAGGATGAGCAGCTTAAGGACATCAAGCCTCCCATAGAAGCACCGCCACCACCCAACTACTGGCCCTATTATATTGCGGCAGCTGTGTTACTCACGGCTATCATTGCGTATATACTTTACCGTTACTTCAGGAAAAAATCTTCAGAGCCACAGGTTGTGGTTGAACCGTTAACGGCCTATCAGGAAGCAATGAAATCGCTGGAGGCTTTACAACCCTCCGCGGATGGGGTTAAAATGTTTTATTCCGGTTTAACTGATGTATTTAAACGATATATGCAACAGGTTGAATCGGCACCGTTGGTTTCAAGTACCACAGATGAAATCCTCCACTACATGCAGGATTCCTTTTCACGCGAGATGATTGGCAGTACCGCAGCCGTGTTGCGCATGGGCGATGTGGTTAAGTTTGCCAAAAGCAAGCCCGGGGTTGAGGTTCAGCAATCGTCGCTCGAAAGTATCCGCCGGATCATTCAACAAATTCATCAACAAACCATACGGGAGCAATGATTCTTAGATATTTTGAACAGGTTGAGTTTGCTTATCCCCAGATGTTCTGGTGTTTGTTGTTATTGCCGCTGTGTATTTTTTGGTATGCGCGCACTCAGCTTTCGTCTAAGGCTTCAGTTCCGGTTTCTACTTTAAATGCAGGTAAACTCAGATCGCTCAGGAGCAATTTGCTACACCTGCCTTTTGTATTGCGCTTACTCATGCTCACTGGTGTAATTATCGCGCTGGCGAGGCCTCAGGTACGCAATGTGGAACAGCATGCAGAAGGCGAAGGGATCGACATCGTACTGTGTATTGATGTGAGTGGCAGCATGACAGCACGTGATTTTCTTCCCAATCGACTGGAAGCAGCCAAGGAGGTGGCGACTACGTTTGTGCAGAAACGAAAAACAGACCGTATCGGCGTGGTGATATTTTCAGGAGAAAGTTTTACCATGTGCCCTATTACCGGGGATTATCCTGTAGTGTTGTCATCGATACAAAACATCCGAAACGGTATGCTGGAAGATGGTACAGCCATTGGTTCGGGATTGAGTACCAGTGTTGACCGCCTGCGGGGAACGGGTGCCAAAAGCAAGGTGGTGTTGTTGCTGACGGATGGTGTGAACAATGGCGGACTGATTGATCCGAATACCGCCAAGGAAATTGCCAAAGCCTTTGGTGTTCGAGTATATACGATTGGCGTGGGTTCGGAAGGGTACGCGCCCCAGCCGGTGCAAACTCCGTTGGGCGTGGTGATGCAACAGGAGAAGGTGAATATTGATGAAGCTCTGCTTACACAGATTGCGGTGGAAACCGGTGGGAAATATTTTCGGGCCAAAGACAATGCTGAGTTAAACCAGATTTATTCGGATATAGATGAACTGGAAAAAACGAAAGTGGAAATTGTGAAAAATGTTCGCTACCGGGATGTGTACTTTCCCATCCTCGCGGTGGTGCTCGTGCTGTTCCTGCTCGAGGCATTACTGAATTATACGGTTTTCAGAAAATTTCCGTGATGAATTAGCGGGTCATCAATAAATTGCATTCATGCAGGCAGTAGTGTATAAATCAACCGGGAACTGGTATCAGGTTAAAACGCAGGGCGGTGAATGGCTGAAGGCACGCCTGAAGGGCAAACTGAAACTGGAAGGCATTACTTCAACCAATCCGGTTGCCGTGGGGGATGTGGTGGATATAGAACGTGAAGCAGGAGATGATTCCATTGTGATAACGGAAATACATACACGAAAAAATTATATCAACCGTATATCGCCGCACAACCGGAATCAGCACCATATTGTAGCTTCCAATCTGGATCAATCCTTATTGTTTGCCACCCTAAAGCAGCCCAAAACCTCGCTTGGGTTTATTGACCGTTTCCTGGTGATATCTGAGGCGTACCATGTACCTGCCATTATTGTGTTTAATAAAATCGATTTACTCAAACCGGCAGATCTGGAAACACTGGAAGAATACACAACCCTGTATCGTGCGGTGGGGTATACCGTAATCCAGGCAAGTTTAACCGAACAAACCGGGGTGGATGAATTACTGAAAATGCTGCAGCATAAAACGACTTTGTTGAGCGGCCATTCCGGTGTTGGAAAATCTACTTTCATCAATCATCTTTTTCCGGAGCTGAACATTAAAACAAAGGAGGTGAGTGGCTGGAGCGGGAAAGGGTTGCATACCACTACATTCGCTGAGATGTATGATTTGCCGGGCGGCGGCAGAATCATCGATACGCCGGGTATCCGGGAAATGGGGCTGGTGGATATTTCCAAACAGGAACTGTCGCACTACTATCCTGAAATGCGCGCCGTACTATCCGGATGTCATTATAATAATTGTCTGCATACCGATGAAACCCAATGCGCGGTGAAGGAGGCGGTAGCAAAAGGTGACATACATGAAGAGCGTTACATCAATTACCTCAAGATGCTCGATACCATAGAAGCACCTCGGTACACATAAAAAATCCTGTTCAGCTGGAACAGGATGTATATACAGTAGTGGGTTAGTATCAGAAAGTATATCGCTGCAGGAAATTAGCCACTTCCATTACCGCATGGTTGCTGTTTTTCTTCGGTGCATGCGCACCCGGTAAAATACTTACGCCATTGAATATGTTGTAATGTAGTGTCAGAAACTGGTCTTTATATTTAAAATCCCAATCGAGCGTTTCCGCATCATCTATCTGGTTCATAAACTGAATCTGCAGTTCCTCTGCCAGGGTGTTGGCGATGGCGTAAAAGGTGTTGATACCGCAGTTGTCGTCGATAACAGCTTCCGTTCCACCATTGGTGGTTTTGAGTTGGTAAGTCATGGGTTTCAGGTTTTATATGGATAATGGAAAAGACGGAGAATTATTGTGTTTAATAACTCTTTAAGCCTTTAAATTTTGCTTTTTTACTGGCACGGATGGCTTTGGGGTCGCCCGCGGCAATTTTTTCAGCTCCGATATTTCTGCCGTTGGTTTTGCAACCCAGCCTTTCTTTTTTAGCGAAAAGCCCGGATGAACAACTGGTTAGTAAACCAACAACAAATGCAGCAAGGATAATCTTTTTCATCATACGAAGATAGCCATTTGAGGCGGTTTACGGGTTCAAATCTTTAAACCAGGAACTGTACATCACGTAATTGTTGGCAATCCGGTCAATCTCCCCGTGAATCAACGCCTCATCAATGCTTTTCACCTTTTTTGCCGGCACCCCTGCATACACAGAACCGGGTTCAATCACCGTGTTTTCAAGCACTACGGCCCCGGCGGCAATGATAGTATGGCTCCCTACACGCACATTATCCATTACAATCGCACCCATTCCAACCAATACGTTGTCTTCTATAACGCAGCCATGTACAATTGCATTGTGTCCGATGCTCACATTATTTCCGATAATGGCCTTGGTTTTTTCATACGTACAGTGAATCACAGCCCCATCCTGCACATTTACCTTATTGCCCATACGGATAGCATTCACATCACCGCGTATCACGGCGTTGAACCAGATACTGCAGTCGTCGCCCATTTCCACATCTCCCACGATGGTGGCGTTGGGCGCAATGAAACAATTCTGGCCTACTTTAGGCCATACTTGATGTACAGGAAAGATCACCGGCATTGTGTTAATTTTGGCGTGAAGTTAAATAATGTAAAGGATGAATCAACGACAGCTTTTCCTGAATCACGTTGGACAAACCTCAGAAGCTCCACTGGCCATTAATATAGTACGGGCGCAGGGCAGCCGTATGTGGGACGCTGAGGGGAAGGAATATATCGACTGGATTGCAGGAATTGGTGTTTGCAATGTAGGGCACTGCCATCCCTCGGTATTGGCCGCCATTCATGAGCAGTCGGCCCGTTACCTGCATGTGATGGTGTATGGCGAGCTGATTGAAAATCCTCAGGTAGCCTATGCACAGTTTCTAACCCGGCATTTACCGGAATCACTGCAATCTGTTTTCTTTACTACTGGCGGTAGCGAAGCCACGGAAGGCGCTATGAAACTGGCCAAGCGCTATACCGGCAGAACTCAGATCATATCCTTTAAGCATTCCTACCATGGCAGTACCCAGGGTGCGCTGAGCATCATGGGCAGCGAATACTGGAAGCAGGCGTATCGCCCCTTATTGCCAGATGTGTTACAGCTGGAGTATAATAACATGGAGGATCTGTCATTCATTACGGAACGAACCGCGTGCGTGGTGGCAGAAACCATTCAGGCAGAAGCGGGTGTGAATGTACCTCAGCGCGAGTGGCTAACGGCATTGCGTAAACGATGTACTGATACCGGTACCCTGCTGGTACTCGATGAAATACAATGTGGTTTTGGTAGAAACGGATCTCTGTGGGCGTTTGAATTGTTTGATGTGGTGCCGGATATTTTGCTGCTGGGTAAAGCCCTGGGAGGCGGAATGCCGCTGGGTGCATTCATTGCCGGACGACACATAATGCAAAGCCTCACCCACCAGCCGGTGCTGGGGCATATCAATACGTTTGGAGGGCACCCTGTGAGTTGTGCGGCCGGACTTGCAGCGATGCAGGCATTGATTAATGAGCAGATGATTCAACAGGTTGCTGAGAAGGAAAATTTATTTTTATCCCTGTTGAAGCACGAACGCATCCGGCGGGTTACCTCAGCGGGACTAATGATGGCCGTATGGTTTAAAGATTTTGACGAGAACAAAATGATCATTGATGCACTGATTGAAAAAGGTGTTTTCACTGATTGGTTTTTGTTTGCATCCAACGCTCTTCGGATTGTACCTCCACTGAATATACCGGAGGAGGATATACGCACTTCTTGTGCGATGTTGCTGGAGGTGCTGGATCAATTGGGGAAGGCATAACCATTTAATTAACAAACGGAACGTTTGAAAAATTGTACTCTGTATGCGTATCCTTTTTTTTATATTGTGCTGCACCGTCAATCTCAACCTTATGGCACAGTCATCCATAGAAGGGGTTTACCGGTATAGCCATCGTGAAATGGTTGCCACCTTTACCTTCAGTAGCGGAAATCAGTTTACATTTTTTTACAGTTATGGCGCGGCAGACCGTTTTGCCCAAGGCACGTTTACACGGGAAGGCAATATCATTAAATTAAAAAGCAACAAGGAGCCCGGCAAAGATTTTACCGTTACTCATTCCGAAAATAATGCAAAGGGTTACCGGATACAGTTTGAACACCCACAGCGGCAGTTATTACAGCACATCCGTTGCCTCGTTTTTGTGGGAAGCGAGCAGCATGAGTTTTTTTTGGATGCTAACGGTGTGGTGGATATCCCATTAACACAGTGCAGCCGGATATACGCACAACATCTTTTGTATCCTGATGTGGTTTCGGTGATTAAGGAGGAGGGCGACCCCCACAATCAGTTTAAGGCAACTTTAAATCCTTCACTGGAGCAGGTTAGTTTTAAAGGAATTGACCTCACCATCGAAGATGAAGAAACCCTCAGTTGCCTGCCCAATTATTTTATGATGATAGAGGGCATCCGGTTTTATAAGGAGGAGTGAGGGGGCAATTTTAGTTTCCATTATCTAGAGAATGAAAGAGTAAATAAGCGGAATATATCTCTTCCTGCACCACATTGGGAGGTACTTCAACCAGGCTCATATTTCAGGTTCCCGCCGTATGATATGCCGCTGGAAAGTGTTTGAAAACAGGATAGAGTGTATGCCCTGAATGGGGTATGTTTTTGTTCCGTTTTTTGTATTTCCCCCGGGGGATACTAGTATCCTTCCCCCTAATATGAATTTACGGATTTTTTTTATGAGCAGTCGTTTTTAAACGCTTAAATACATCTGCATACCCTATATCCAACCCGTATGGGGCAGTTTTTTTCAGTGCAGTTAAAAATCAAGCCCCATGGCAAGGTATAACACCGGTTTTCCCCTGAAGAATCCATTCATCGGCCAGCCTGCATCAAATTTCAGGAAATATCCCAGCAAGGTGCTGCGGGCACCAAATCCATATCCACCTGCAAAAGGACCCACACCGCCTGCCTTAATGCGTACCGAAACCGGATCATTTCCATAAACCACTTCAGGTCTTTTGATAGCATCGTACGTGCCATTCCACGCCGTACCAAAATCAAAGAACTGTACAATCTGTAAGTTTTTCAGGAATGAATTGGTAACGGGTTTTTCGAAGAAAGTAGACATGATAGGAACCCGTATCTCACTGTTGATGACCACCGCATTGTTTCCATTCGCAACATTTTGAATGAAGCCGCGCATGTTCACTGCCAAACTCTGGAAGGCATATGATTGATCAGGATCAGGGCGGTTACCGGTATTGAAGAATCGTTCTTTAATCAACTGGCCATTATTATCAAAACGCTGGTTATCTCCAAACATCAGCCAGCCATCTACTCCTCCGAGATAATAAATCATCTTCTGTGTTCCAAAACTGAAATCACCGGCTGCCCGTCCGGCCCAGATTACATTTTTATAAATTGGATGATAATAGCGGGCGTCAAAACCGACATTGAAGGTTTGTGGTTTATTCGCCGTTTGTCCTTTGTTTACCTGCTGAAACCAGTCAAAGAAAACTTTGTAACGGAGTCCTTCCCAGATATTCATCGCCGGATTCAGGGTGTTATCGTACACAAACGATGCCTGTGATACTGAATAGAGATTTTTTACATCATCCACAGCAGCACTCAACGGATCTACAGCTGATACCAGTACCCTGTCGGAACGGATACCCGAAGTAAGCTGAATGCTCATGTTTTCATTGAATGGATATTTGATATTCGCCTGATACAGATTGGTAATGGTTTTACCCGGATACACGCCGCCCACCGGATTGCCACCGCCATCTACCAGCTGCACACCAATATTTACTACATTCCGGTAGTAGGTCACTCCCCAGTCGAAACGCTTGCGCAGATTCTGGAAGCTCATCATCCATTCATTGTCTTTCAGGTTGGTACTTAACCTGAACGCACCGGTGATGCGATAATCTTCCATTTGTTCAGTAGTTCCTAATCTGATTAATCCGTTCAGCGGTGTACCGCTATTCAGGCGCACTGGGCCCGAACCGCCGGCGTATGGCTGATACCGGTTGATGAGTACATTGTTGTTGAAATTGATACCGCCATAATCGGCTGAAAACTTCATGGGTTTATAACGGTAATGCTTAGCCGAAGCTAAAATATCAGACGCTGCCAGTGTATTCGTGGTAATGTCTTCCGGTTTTAGCACACCATCCTCTTCGGGTTCAAACTCACTCTGGAATTCATTGGCCGGAGCCAGGCTGTCTTTCACTGCCGGAGGTGCTGGTGGTGCAATGGGTGCGGAGGGCACTATCTGGGTCCGCTTGCTTTCCCGCATCAGTTTTTGCATGTACACGGTAGGGCGGGCGGTTACATTCCTGTTGCGGAGCGTAACTTCATCAATCTTCAACTTGTACAGCACTTTTTCATCACTTTGCTGTGTTACTTCGCTTACCTGATTGTTATCGCCGGCGATACGTGTTTCTGCGAGGTTCGACGGGTAATTGGTGAGCGGAAAGGTATACGCGGAATCAGAGGATATGCTTACAACGGCTACAGAATCAATGTCGGTTTTACCCATCGCTGCAAGCGTGCTGTCAATTTCTGCCAAACCGGGATTTCTTAATATTTCATCTCCTATCAGCACCAGGGTGTCTAATCCCTCTTTACGTGTAGTAAAAAATCCTGCATACCGGTTGGCAATACCATTTTCGTCGCTTACAAATGTGAAGTGATTGGAGTTGTACTGCATCGGGTAACGGGCATTACCATATTTTAAATCAGACAACCGGGTAATTTGATTCAACTCGGGTTTGTCGCCAAAATTATTGATGAGAAAAATGTTGAACCGATTGTCTGAGGGTAGCACCGTGTCACCGGATTTGGCTTCGGCGGATGGCCGGTTACTGGAATAGATAATTCCGGTTTTATTCGGGAATGCTACAAAGGATGCATCCAGATCATCATAAATATCATTGGTAACTTGGATTACCTTCTCCTTGTCTATGTCCATGGTGAAAATATCCGTTTGACCATCCTTTACGGCTGATAACAACAAGGTTTTACTATCGAGCATGTATTTCACATCCTGCACCTGATCAAACACCTCGCTTAAATCAATCCGGTGCGTTTTGAACCGGTTTACCAGATCATACACAAACAACTTGAGTTTTCCTTCATCCGGATATATTACCGCAATCCGCGTGCCTTTCGGATCCCAGGCCATCATCGGATAGTTGGGATGAATTTCATTCTCTCTTTTGCGGGCACCGTATTTCAACAGGGTTCTGTATTCATAGTCTTCATTGAGTAACACCCGCACGATACCGCGCTTATACTGAGTTACCACAAATGAATTGTTTCTCTTATTGGGATTTACATTGAAGCGGAAATAATTTTTTCTTTTATTGATGTCAAACCCTTCCACATAACTTCCTTTCGGATAGGCTTTTCGGCGCATCAGGTCTTTGTAGTATTTGTCTTCGTTGTACTCCATAAACTCGCGCAACAGCGGTTTAAACCTCATCTTGGTAATTTGAGTACTGGCCTTGTTCAGGTTTTTGTTTACCCGTGTGAGGTAAAAGAAGTAAGTAACATTTTCCTTTTTGTATTTTTCTTCAATGAAATACCAGAACGCATGTCCGGCCAGGCGGGGTTTATGAAAGGCCAGTTTATTAAATCCTGAATAATTGCCACTCAGGATTTCATTCTTCAGTTCATCATCCAGTTCGGTACTCCAGTTTTCTCCCAGGTAAGAAATATATCCATCTACCATCCATTGTGGTAAATCCAGCAATGCCTGATTACCGGCAATTTCTCCCAAATCTTCTCCAAACAAAATATTCTGTGTGATGATGCCGGCAATTCCTTCCCGAATCTGACGCTTCAGATTGGCGTGGTTAGCATCAAAATACACCGGCATTTTATTGTTTACCAGCTTGGTAAGTCCATCCGTATTCAGCAAATCGGTTTCCAAACCAATGTTGGTTTGCTGAAAGTCGCTGTAATTGTTATATAATACGATGTTGGCTCTTTTTTGTAACCGATATTCCGCCGCGGTTTCAATAGACTCCAGTTCCTTTTCTGCAACCTGCAATACAAATTGCGCCAGGGGTTTCCCTCCTTCATAATAGTACACATTGAAGTTTTCTGTTTGATAGTAAAACCATTTCCGTTTTTCAAACTGCAACCTGTTTTTCCCGAAGGTTACGGCATTTACCTGGGCATGCAAATCGGGGAGCAAAGAAATTATTCCTAACGTAATCAAAATTATTCTGCAGAACTTTGCCATACGGAGTCTAAATTGAGTTCTAAAATTAACTGATTACCCGTTAACCTTAAAATATTATCATTTCAGCCCATGTTAACTGTGCAAATTTTCACATTTAGTCCTATTCAGGAAAATACATATGTAATATATAATGAACACCGGAACTGCATCATCTTCGATCCGGGCTGCTATGATGAGGAGGAAAAACAAACCCTGGCCGGTTTTATCGCACAGAATGGCTTACAACCTGTTCAACTGGTGAATACGCACTGTCACCTCGATCATATCTTCGGAAATCAATTTGTTTGTCAGACCTATGGTTTGATGCCGTGCTTTCATCCGAAGGAAGACGAGATGTTTAAACTGGCACCTTCGAGCGGATTGATGTACGGACTCCCGTTCGAAATGTATTCCGGCCCCGTAAAACATTTGAAGGAAGGAGAAACACTCACATTAGATGAGGATACTTTCAGCATATTATTCACCCCGGGACACAGCCCCGGAAGCCTGAGCTTTTATTCCGCAGCGAATGGATTTGTGATTTCAGGTGATGCATTGTTTAATGGCAGCATCGGGCGTACCGATTTACCGGGCGGTAATTATGATCAATTGATTCAATCCATCAAAAGCCAGTTGCTCACCCTGCCCGAAGACACCCTCGTGTACAGTGGACACGGTCCGGTTACCACCATCGGTGCAGAAAAAAAGCACAATCCTTTTTTAACGGATTAATCGTTTCTGTCCTGACACAACTCAATCAACACACCGTTGCTGTCTTTCGGATGTAGAAAGCATACCAGTTTATTGTCGGCACCATGCTTGGGGGTTTCATTCAGCAACCTGAAACCTGCATCCTGCAAGCGTTTCATTTCATCGTATATGTTCTCAACGGCAAAGGCGATATGGTGAATTCCTTCGCCTTTCTTTTCTATGAATTTTTGAATCACACCCTCTTCCGAAGTGCTTTCCAGCAGCTCAATCTTATTGATTCCCGTTTTAAAAAATGCCGTGTTCACCTGTTCGCCGGTTACGGTTTCGGTTTTATAGCAGGCGGTGTTCAATAACTTTTCGAATAAGGGAACAGAAGTTTCCAGACTCTTAACCGCTATGCCAATATGTTCGATATGCAACATTTTTTCTGTATTTTACGTTGATGGTAATGATTGGGTTTGAACTACAAAAGTGCGAACTTTTCATTTGAATTGCCAAACAACCCACACAATTCAATACTATGGCAGAAAAACCGGTTTATTTCGACCACAACGCCACCACACCGGTTGATCCGAGGGTGCTGGAATGTATGCTGCCATACTTCACCGAACATTTTGGAAATGCCTCCAGCCGCAGTCATCCCTACGGCCAGGATGCAGCGCATGCGGTGGAGACTGCCCGTGAACAGGTAGCCGCCCTGATTGGTGCAGAACCTAGGGAAATCATCTTTACTTCCGGTGCAACAGAATCCGTCAATCTCGCCATGAAGGGTGTGGTGGAAACCTACGCCTCCAAGGGCAATCACATCATCATCCTGGAAACCGAACACAAGGCGGTGATAGATACAGCCACAACCATCGAAAGAAAAGGTGGAGCCGTTACCATTCTGAAGCCGGAGCGCAACGGAATCCTTCAGCCCGATGTGCTGGAAGCGGCTATTCGTCCGGATACCGTTTTAATTGCGGCAATGTATGCCAATAACGAAACCGGAGTAATTCAGCCGATTCAGGCCATCAGTGCCATTGCCAGAAAAAATGGAGTGATTTTTTTTACGGATGCCACACAGGCAGTAGGTAAAGTGCCGGTACATGTGGAACAGGATGGAATTGATCTGATGGCGTTTTCAGCACATAAATTATACGGACCCAAAGGCGTGGGCGCGTTGTACGTGAGACGCAAACAGCCCCGTGTGAAACTCACTGCACAACAGGATGGGGGCGGACATGAACGCGGATTGCGCAGCGGTACCCTGAATGTTCCGGGCATCGTGGGGTTTGGTAAAGCGTGTGCAATATGCCAGAAAGAAATGGCAGCCGATACCAAGCGATTGACAAAACTAAGGGATAAGCTCGAACATGCGTTTCTGCAGTTGGAAGAAGTGCAGGTGAACGGAGATACAACCCACCGCTTACCGCATGTTACCAATATTACGTTCCGGTATATAGAAGGCGACGGGTTGATGCTGGGCTTCAACCAAAAAGTGGCGGTGAGCAGCGGCTCGGCCTGCTCCTCAGCCCTCACAGAACCCAGTCATGTACTAATGGCTATGGGCCTCACGGCCGATCAGGCAAAGAGTACACTAAGATTCAGTCTCGGACGTTATAATACTGAGGAGGAAATAGATTTTGCCATCAAGGCAATAAGTGACACGGTTATGAAGTTAAGAGAAATCAGCCCTTTATGGGAAATGTATAAGGAAGGGATAGATCTCGATCAGTTCAACTGGCCGGGATAAATGTGGTTAACCTTTTAAAACACCAATGTAATGGCCTATTCATCGAAAGTGATGGATCATTACCTGCATCCGCGATGTGCCGGCTCACTGGATGAGCCTCTGGTACATACCGGAACTGCCCTGGTAGGCTCACCCCTCACCGGTGCCGTTATCCGGATACAGATCCTCGTGGATGAGGACACACAAATGATCAAAGCAGCCCGGTTTAAAACTTACGGTTGCGGATATGCGATTGCAATATCCTCCTTACTGTGCGAATGGCTCACCGGCCTCAGCCTTGAAGATGCCCTGCACATTGATGCTCAGGCTATCAACTACGAACTCGAGCTTCCGCCCGTAAAATATATGTGCAGCAAACTGGCCGTGAAGGCGATACGCTATGCGATTCGCGATTACCGAAACCGCCATCCCATTAAAATGGCCTCCTGATTTCAGGTTGGTTCAATCCCGGCTTCTTAAGAAAAAACAGATACGGCTCGGTGTTATAAAACACCGGTGGCCAGCGCCGTACGGTATTGGTAAAATACAGCATGTCTCCGCCTTGTCTGTTTTCAACCGTAAGCCAATGGGGTGATTTTTGTTCATCTGTTTTTAACAGCGCCCCCTTTCCGTCAAAAATTTTCACGGTGTTTTTTGAAGAGTAATGCGATAACCGGTAACCTGCGTTTCCGTTTTGTGGCTTGTAAACAGCAAGGTAGGCATTATCGTACGGAGATGTAGGTTCATCCTGCAGCAAAATACCGTTGTGGGGCAATGCTTTTTTATTCAGGTAGAACAGGCTGCCGCCGGGGTAAATCGTCCATTGTACGGGGGTAGACTGATATTGTGCCAGATGCAGTTTGTAATGTCCTGCCGAGGGTAAGTAAAACACTACTGTTCCGCTATCCATTGAAGTGCGTGATTCATAATGCTGCATGTACCGGTAATCATCACTTTCTATGGCCGTACGTGCCAGTGGCTTTCGTTCATTCCCTACAATCCGGTTTTTACCGGTGGTGTAGCGTATGGTTACCGTACAGGCTGCAGGTGCATATAACGGTATAGCATAGGTGAAATTTTTGAACGCATCTTCATCCTGTGTAATAAACCTCAGGCTGTCGGCAGTGGATGAAGATAAGGTTTGAAATACTGACTCATCTAATATATAAGTATGTGGCTGATATGGATAATGTTTTTGCAATGTGTCGAACGCGCGCTCAATGGTTTTACGGTGGTTCCCTTTAAAGCAGGCATAATCATTTTTCCTGTAGTTCCAGGTATCCGGATCGGCTGTCAGTTTTTTTAAGAGGTCATTGATTTGAGTGGAATGCAGCACACGGTAATCATACAGTTGCCACACCAGCCTGAGCAAGCTATCGGCTAATTCAGTGCGCTTTACGAGGCCTTTATCCATCCATTCACGGTAGCCCAGATGGTGATAAAGTTCATAGAATTTACAGAGGTATAATACATATCCTTTCAGTTGGAATATCCTGTTTTGCACCGACTCGCTTACACTGGGCACCTGAGCTGCCTGGTGCGTATAGTGTATCAGTGCCCCGAGTTCATCTGCATAAAAAGCCGGACGGTCGAGCTGTGTTTTCAGATGTGCTTCACTGAAGTAAAACAGGTTGAATATCTTTTCTACAGGTTCCGCCGCATCTTCAAACATGTCTTTACATAGTTTTTGAATGGCCGCTTCGGGCTGAAGCGAGCTGTCGGCATAGCGTTGTAATATAAACCAGGTAGGTACCCCCGAAGCAAAAGCAGACTGGGTTGATTCCATACTGATTCCATCTGCGTTTATGCGTTTCAGATAGTTAATGTGTTTGGCATACTGGTTGAGGTTGAAAAAAGGCTGATCGTATGCCCAAACGCCGATGTTTAAAAAATCATACTGACTAAACTCCTTGGTTTTTTTTGACCACCGGAGCAACATTTCCGCAGGCGTGGTAACGGTTTGAAACGCACCCGGCACTACCATGGTATGTATCCCCCGGGGAATAGCCGCTACCGGTGTGTCGGTACGTTCAGAATAGGCCAGGGTGCTTACTCCGGCCATAGGATGCTCCTGTTGCAACGCTTTCAGCGTTTCTTTGGCTATGTAAAACATTTGGTCTGGCAGGGTAGGAAATGCACTCTTGCAAGCTGGGGTTTCACAATAATTGAGTCCGTCTCCCGGATCTACCGACATGTATTTTTTAAATGGAAGATAATCGGGATAACCCGACTGTTCTGCTTTAAACCGGTTTACGATAAAGCGTACAAACAGTTGCACACCCCTGGCATAAGTGGGATCTAACTTGCCACTGAGGGCGTATTTCCTGACACCCTCTACCGGTGCCAGTATCATTGAATCTTTTTCAATTTCTTCACGATGGGCAAGGTTGAATTTTTCACCCATGTGTCCGTCAATCCTCAAATAATCACTGCCCATGCGGTTTCTTCGATAAAAGGTGAACCAGTCTGTGCGGAATTGTTGCTTTGGATCTAATCCCTCAACGGCAAAATTTCCACCGCTGGCTCCAAACATCCGCAGTTTAAAGGTGGGTGCATACATTGTATCCCTCGCAGGGGCAAAGAGGTTTAGGATTTTAGGAGTATGGGTCCATGCATCGGTAGGCAGGTAAAATCGAAAGCCACGGTCATGCAACCAGGAGTATAAGGCATAGGATAAGCCGGTAACATAACGCGCCCGAATCACCACCGCGGTTGCACTTTGTTGTACCAATCCGCTTTCCTGATTTCCGGAATTGAATGTTGAATCCAGCAACAGGAACACACCATCGGTTTCACCCCGGTAAGGCCTTACTGCAAAAGTTTGACCTGTGGCCCGGCTCAGCAATGCCGCAGCATCCCTTGCGAGTATGTCGGGCTCCATAACGGTGTAATAATTATATGCTGTTGAAGGTGAGGCAGCCACCTGTGTATAATATACTACAGGTTGAGCAGTAATTGCTGGGGCGAACAATAATGCCATCATATAGAGCAATCCCTTCATATAAAAATCCTTTGTTGAAAGATATAAACATTCAAAGATATCGTAGAGGTTACCGCAAAAGAATCCCCGCAGCGGGAGCGGGGATTTAATCTGCCCGGATAACGGAATCAGTTACCCATATACTGCATCATCCGGTGCGTATCGGAAAGGTAAGTTTTGGCTGAAAGATGGGTGAATGGTTTAATATATCAGACGTTCAATTGCCTTTGAATGCTGCATGACCGGGTTATTTTCTCTAAATTATCAGCGTTCATTCACTCTTACGTGCCGATACTGTAAATTGCATCAACTTTTTATGCTATGTGGAGTATTTGCATGAAGGAAATAAGGCAGTTTTTCAGCAATTTAACCGGATACATTGCCTTATTGCTTTTCTTACTGGTGAACGGAATTTTTCTTTTCCTGCTTCAGGATAGCAGCATCCTTGAGTTCGGTTATGCCACCCTCGATTCCTTTTTTCAACTGGCACCCTGGGTGTTGATGTTTCTCATTCCGGCGATTGCCATGCGCGCTTTTTCGGATGAATTCAGAACAGGTACATTCGAAACCCTCAAAACCCGACCACTCACGGCATCTCAAATAGTACTTGGAAAATATTTTTCTGTGCTCGGTGTAATGCTGGTGGTGATTGTGCCTACATTTTTATATGTATATACCATTCAGGCGTTAAGTACAACCGGACAAATAGACGGTGGCGGAATTGCGGGCAGTTATATCGGTTTGTTTTTTCTGGCTGCAGTTTTTGCATCTATCAGTGTGTGCTGCAGCAGCTTCACTTCCAACGCTGTGGTGGCTTTTCTGGTGAGTGCTTTTGCCTGCCTCATCCTGTATTACGGCTTCAATGCGGTGAGTGCCTTGCCGGTATTCAGCGGAAATGCAGACTATTACATTGAGATGATCGGGATCGACTTTCATTACCGAAGTATCAGCAGGGGAGTGTTGGATACCCGAGATGTCATTTATTTCCTCAGCATGATTGTGTTGTTTTTATTGATCACCATTAAAAATGTACAGAAAAAATAATGGCGATGAATCAAAAGCGAAGGTCAAACCGATTCTTTATTCCATTGGTATTGCTGGTATTGGTTGCCGTAAATTGGGCCGCGGCCCGATGGCATGCCCGTATGGATCTTACGAATGAAAAAAGATTTACACTCAGCAAGGCCACCAAAGAACTGTTGAATAACCTAGAAGAGCCTGTAACCATTGAGGTTTTTCTGAAAGGAAACTTTCCGAGCGGATTCAGAAAACTCTCGGGTGCAGTAAATGATGTGCTGCAGGAATTCCGTGAAGTAGCCGGCAATAAACTGGAACTGAGTTTTATTTCTCCGGAAGAACCTTTTCCCGGAACGGATATTACTTATGGAGATTCTCTCACCTCGCTGCAAATGTTTCCCATCAACCTAACCTCCCAGCTAAAGGAAGGTCAGCAGCAACAACTCGTTTACCCCTGGGCGTTTGTTCATTATAAGGAATCATCTATGCCCGTGGCTTTATATAATGGAAAATCGTCCATGATCAGCCACGATGAACTCAACAGTGCCGAAGCAATGCTGGAGTATCATTTTGCAGATGCCATTGCACGCCTCAGTGTAGATAAACGGCCCGTAGTGGGATATGCTACCGGTAACGGACAACCGATGGGTGCCAATGTGTATGATCTGGTGGAAAATGTGCTGAAAACAGATTATAACCTCGTTACGTTCAACCTCAGGGAACAACCCGTAATCCCTGCTGAAATTTCCGCACTGCTCGTGGTAAAACCCACAATACCTTTCACTCCCGAACAAAAACTGAAACTGGATCAATACGTGATGAACGGCGGGAAATTGCTGATGTTTATTGACAGACTGGAAGCCGAAATGGATAGCCTGCAGATAAAGAATGAGGTGATTGCGTATGATCGCGGACTGGAACTGAACGATCTAGTATTCAAATACGGGGCACGCATCAATGCCGATTTGTTGATGGATTTGCAATGCGATTATCTGCCCTTTGATGTGAGCGGTAATCAACAGTTTGAATTGCTCCCCTGGAATTATTTTCCTGTACTGGAATCACCGGGCAATCATCCCGTCAATAAAAATATGGGACTGGTATCCGGAAGGTTCATCAACAGCATGGATACGGTTGAGGCCGATGGCATTCGCAAAACCATCCTCCTCAGTAGTTCAGTCAATTCAAGAACTATAGCCACTCCGGCGCTCATCAGTGGAAAAGAAAATGTAAATGCTCCGGAAGACGAACGATTCAAAAAAGCAAATATTCCGGTGGCCGTTTTGCTGGAGGGGCGCTTTACCTCACTCTATGCCAATCGCCTCTCCTCAGCCATGCGCGATACATTGCAGCAATACAACGCCACTTTTCTGCCGCGTGCCATCCACGATAATAAAATGATTTTGGTGAGCGATGGAGATATAGTACTGAATGATGTGGTGCGGGGTGATCAGCCTATCCCCATGGGCATGAACCCATACACATACGAATCTCAAAGGGCATATCCGTTTGCCAACCGCGATTTTGTGCGCAACGCGCTGGAATATCTCCTGGATGTATACCAGTTGAGCGAAGCCAAAGGAAAAGATTATCAGTTGCGCCTACTGGATGCCAAAAAAGTGGCTGATGAAAAAACCAAATGGCAATTATTCAATATTGTATTACCGGTGTGCATTGTAATTGTATTTGCCATATTCTTTCAATGGAACCGAAAAAGGCGCTTCTCAAAATAAAAACAACACCCCATGAGCGATAGCATCATTTATCTGATTTTTTCTGCAGTTATTGTAGTTGCCCTGATTTTTGATCTGGGTTTGTTGAGTAAGAAGGACGAAATCATCAGTACCAAAAAGGCTTTATTCCAGACTATATTCTGGGTTTCACTTTCATTGGGCTTTTGCGCGTTCATCTGGTATGAACATGGAAGGGAAGATGCTATTCAATATATTTCTGCATACCTGCTGGAATGGTCTTTGTCCATCGACAACATCTTTGTGTTCATCATCATCTTCACGTTCTTCAAGGTGAAACCAAACAATTTCTCCAGGGTATTGCTTCTGGGTATTCTGATGGCTATCGTATTCAGGATAGTGTTTATTGCGCTGGGAAGTGAACTGGTAGCCCGTTTCAGCTGGATCATGTATGTATTTGGTGCTTTCCTGTTGTTTACCGGGTTTAAAATGTTTGTGGCAAAGGATGATGATGAGTTTAACCCCGAAGAAAACTGGGCTTTCAAATTGATGACGAAATATTTGCGCACCACCAATGAAGAACCCAATAATCGCTTTTTTATCAAGAACAACGGAAAAACGTATCTCACTAAACTGGCTATGGTGGTAATTATGCTTGGTTTGATTGACATTGTTTTTGCAATCGACTCCATACCGGCAGTATTTTCCATCATCCCCGACCCTAATGATAAATTGCTGATTTACTCTTCCAATATTTTTGCGGTATTGGGATTGCGTAGTTTGTTTTTTCTGTTGCGAGGTGCAGCCGAAAAGTTCTCTTACCTGCAACAGGGGATTGCCGTGGTGCTGTTATTCATTGGTGCGAAAATGATGATTGCAGATTTCTATCATGTACCGGTATGGATTTCTTTACTGATGATTGTTTTCTGCATCGGAGGATCAATGATTTTATCGGTGTATTTTCAGAGAAAAAGCAGCTTACCTACAACCACCGACCGAAAGTAATTTATGAAGGAATAAACCGTGTATACTTTTTCAGATATTGCCGACATACTGCAGGTAATTCCTGTGCAGGCGCCACACAATCCGCTGATTGAGCAGTTATTGACTGACAGCAGAAAACTGGTGGTTCCTGAATCTACTTTATTTTTTACCATCCATAGCATAGGCCGTTCGGCCAACCCGTTTGTGGAAACCTTATACGAACAGGGCGTTAGAGCCTTTGTAGTGGATGAATCATTCAACGGCTTTTCACGCTGCGCCGAGGCATCTTTTATTGTGGTTCCGGATGTGGTGGATGCCCTGCAGAAACTGGCCAAAAGGCACCGCGTCCGGTTTTCGCTACCCGTCATCGGCATTACCGGCAGCAACGGAAAAACAGTAGTAAAAGAATGGCTGTATCATCTGTTGAATCATACGTATCAGATAGTAAAAAGTCCGAAAAGCTATAATTCACAGATCGGAGTACCCCTGAGCATCTGGCAAATCAACAACCAGCATACACTCGGTATTTTTGAAGCCGGTATTTCTCAAACTCAGGAAATGGAACGGCTGAACGCAATGATTCGTCCATCCATAGGTGTGATTACGTCCATCGGCGAAGCCCACGCTTCCGGGTTTAAAAATGTGGAAGAAAAAATAGAGGAGAAACTCCGGCTGTTCGAAGGTGCCACTGCTTTAATATACGGATCGAATGATCCGGTATTGAAAAGGAAGGTAGGAGAATACGCGCAAAAGCACCCCGGCATGAAAATACTGAGTTGGGGAAGCAGTGAAGACAATACGGTGTGTGTATTGGAAACTATCACACATGGTGCAACTACGTCTATACATTTCCGTTATAAAAAATCCTTATTGCATTTCAATATTCCGTTTGCAGATGTGGCTTCTGTTTCAAACGCCCTCACCTGTATTACGGTATTGCTGTATCTGAATGTGCCGGAAAGCATGATTCGGGAACACCTGCATCATTTGCCGGTGGTAGAGATGAGGCTCGAAATGAAGGAAGGTATTCAGCATTGTTCGGTTATCAATGACAGTTATATCAGTGATCTTACCTCACTCAGCATCGCACTCGATTTTCTTGAACAACAGCATCAGCATCCCAGGCGCACCGTTTTTCTGAGTGATATTTATCAACTCAGGAAAGATAAGGATACCACCTACCGGTATGTGTCGGCTTTGTTGAACAAGAAAAAAATAGACCGCCTAATTGCCATTGGGGAAGATTTAATGCAGAGACGGGATTGGTTTGCAAAGATTCCTGAAACCCATTTCTTTCCTGATACAGAATCTTTCCTTTTAGCCTATCCGCAGTTCACTTTTCAACATGAAACCATCCTGCTGAAAGGCGCCCGGGTGTTTGGTTTTGAACGCATCATGTCGCTCCTGGAAACCAAAACCCACGACGCAGTATTTGAAATCAACCTGAGCGCACTCCGCAACAACCTGCGTTTCTATCAGAATCATTTGCGGAACACGAAACTGATGGTGATGGTGAAGGCATTCAGTTACGGAACCGGCAGTTTTGAAATTGCCAATATCCTGCAACACACCAAGGTAGATTATCTGGCCGTTGCCTATCCTGATGAAGGGGTGGAGTTACGGCAGGCTGGTGTGCGTTTACCCATCATGGTGATGAACACCGAAGAAGCCGGTTTTGCCAATATGGTGAAGTATAATCTGGAACCTGAGATTTATTCCTTCCGGATTGCCACCGCCTGGATACGTTATCTGGAAGCGCGTAACATTACAGGTTTTCCGGTGCATCTGAAGCTCGACACCGGTATGCACCGCCTGGGCTTTGAATGGAATGATATCGGCAATGTGTGTATGCTGCTCCGGGAGAGTCCGCAGATAAAAGTGCAATCTGTTTTTTCTCATCTCGTTGGAAGTGAAAATCCATCCCTGGATACGTTCACCAAACATCAGGCGGAACTGTTCAACAAAATGTGCGACGAAATAACCGTTGTGGCCGGCAATGCATTTATCAGGCACCTCGGAAACTCTGCCGCCATCACCCGGCATCCGGATCTTCGGTATGATATGGTAAGGTTGGGCATAGGTCTGTATGGTATGGATTCAGATCCGGAAGTGGCTGCAAGGTTGCAGGAAGTGGGCACACTGAAAACCACGATTTCTCAAATCAGGGTAGTTAAAGCAGGGGATACCGTGGGATATAATCGTGCCGGGCGAATGACCAAAGACAGCACCATTGCCACCATACGCATCGGTTATGCCGACGGATACCCGCGAATGTTAGGTAACGGCAACGGACAGGTGTGGATCAACGGTAAAAAGGCACCGGTGGTGGGGAATGTTTGCATGGATATGACCATGGTAGATGTTTCCGGCATTGATGCCCGGGAAGGCGATACCGTAATTTTGTTTGGTCCGCAGTTTTCAGTACAGGAAGTGGCTTCAAGGGCCGGCACCATTCCGTATGAAATTTTAACCGGCATTTCACAACGAATTAAAAGGGTGTACTATCATGATTAGCCCCGGAAAAGGCATTACACCTATCTTTGAACACTAAACCGGATGCATGAAAAAGCAGCATATTGTCCTAATTGTTCTGTTGATTTTACTGGCTGATCAGGCCCTCAAAATATATATTAAAACAACGTTTCACCTCCACGATTCAGTGAAAGTGCTGGGCTCGTGGTTTCAGTTGTACTTTGTAGAAAACCCCGGCATGGCCTATGGCTGGAAGTTCGGCGGTGAGTGGGGCAAGGTAGCTCTAACGGTATTCAGGATTCTCGCCGTAATCTTCGGTACCTGGTACATCGGAAAAATCATCCGCGATAAACGGCACAAAGGATTCATCATCTGTGCCACACTGATTTATGCCGGTGCCATCGGGAACCTGATAGACTCCTGTTTTTACGGGATGATATTTGATAAAGGCATGATTTACGACGCCGCTATGGGAGATTACAGAACGTATAACGGACTGGCCACATTCTCTTCAGAAGGCTACAGTTCTTTCCTGCACGGAAACGTAGTGGATATGTTGCATTTCCCTCTGATACAGGGTCATTTCCCAGAATGGTTCCCGGTATGGGGCGGAGAAGACTTTGAGTTTTTCAGGCCAATCTTCAATATCGCAGATGCTTCTATTTCTGTGGGCATCATCACCATCTTCCTCTACCAGAAAAGATTCTTTCCTGAATCCGTACGCCAAACTAACGGCACTGTAGAAACGAAGGCGAAGGTGGATGATCAGTCACAGGTATCATAAAAAAATCCGACTTCATCATCCTGTGGAGGATTCGAAGACGGATTCAGCATGAATACATATCGTAAAGCGGCTGGCCGCAGTGCTTAAAATTTAATCAGCTTTTTCCTGATTTGCTGGTTGCCCATTTGCATGTGGATGATGTATATCCCTGCTGGTAAATAAACGCCGGCATCAATAGAAAAATTGTTTAAACCGGTTTGAAATTCCATTTTTTTCAGCATCACCCGGTTGCCTTTCGTATTGAACAGACTTATAGTAACCGGGGCGTCTTCCGGTACAATCAGTTCACCTTTGAGTTGATTGCTGATAGGGTTTTCAATGTACAACAGTTGAAATGTGCGTGTATCTCCCAGTGTTATAATATTTGAATAGCTATAGAGTTGCTCTTCATTGTACATCTTAATTCTGTAGAATACATCTCCCTGCACAGCTTCATCATCTACATAGGTATACAGTGCCGGTTGCCTGTGCAAGGCAGCTACATTCCCAATGCGGTTGAATTGTACACCATCATAACTTTTTTCAATTTCATATCCGCTGATTTGTGCTTCGTCTGATACCTGCCACTTTAAATGACTTCTTCTGTTGACCAGTTCACCATGGAAGCGGTTGAACCGCGCAGAGAGTACCACCCCGCAGTTGATTACGGAAACCATGCGCACACTGCCATCTGTATAAGAACATTCATTATGCAAGTTGTCAGCAGTAGTTGCCACAATCACCCTGAAGTACACACCACTGTCTGCCGGTGTGGCCAGAAATGGTGGCAGATTGGTCACATATTGATAGGCACCATTTACAAAACTCGGCGTACCCACACCCGAAGTTCCGGGTCCGGTCATGTCGGTCCAAACAGTTCCTCCCACATTGCTTTTCTGCCATTTAAAATGCACATAGCTATCGGCAAATACATATCGTACGGTATCGGATAAGGTAACATAGAACGGATTGGCCGAACATCCCAGCGCAATGGGCGCGTAGTTCATATTCAGTTGCGGTCCGCAATGCGCGATAGTGATATCGTCCAATGCCCAGTCGTTTCCACCTCCACCCGGCGAGTTGTTTCTGATGAGGAAGTCTGCCGTAGTTTGTGTAGGTCCGGTTCGAAATGTAAAGCCAAATTGTCTCCAGGGTGTGCTGCGGCTATAAGGCACATCTCCGGAGGTGTAATAAATATTGCCATCAATTTCGAAACTGATGTTGGGACGTACACCGGATGAATCATTGCCCGGTGCGGGAATAAAACCTGAAGTACCACTTCCGCGTCCGGTACTGTCGCTGCTGCATCGCGCGCAAACGTTTCTGATCCAGGCGCTGAAATTATAATAGGTATTGGGGCACAATCCTGTGAGTGTTTCACGGTAAGCCGTATCAGTTTTGTAACTCGCATTCACCAACACCATATATCCGCCTTCTGTTCCTGCAGCAGCGGGTGGGTTGCCCATCACCGGATCCGCGGCACCCGTGTGATCTCCGGCAATATCCCATAACTGAAATACCCGGTTGGCATTAGGAATGCCTAAACTCACATTGGTAGAAGCTGTAGGTGAGCTGTTATTTACAATGGCATAGTAATAATCGTTGGGTGCGTTGGCGGCTATATTCATTTTGGTATAAGTTGTGGTAAAAGCCAGTGCGGCGGCTCTGTTCTGATTGTTGCCCCTACCAAAGGTTCCCTGAAAATCGCTCGCGGCACTTACCGACATCCCATTGGAACAGGCGTTGTTTTCTTCATTCAGGATGATTTTATATGCCGGGAAATTCACCGTTCTGGTTACAACCGGTGTGGGAGTACGCATCCGGTAGGTAAAGGATCCGGTAGAGGTGGTGATAATAGTACCTAAAGGCAAAGCCGGATTAATCCGCACCCGATAGCTGGCCATCATAATCACCGCATTCCCGAAAAAAGAAGGGCGACTGGAATCTGAGCGCAATCGTCCACCAACCGTTCCGGTAGCGTACCGGCCAATGTTGATGTTGATGTTGCCTGCCACATGGCTACCCTGATCGGCATCAATGGCTTCGGTAAACGGGCCTTTGTAAAGAATACCTTCGTTGGTGGTTACGCGCAAACTGCCATTCAGGTAGGTAGTGTTGGCCGGAACCTGATCAAAGATCCGGGCCTGATCAATAATAGTTCGTGTACCACTAACCGTTAGTACTGCAACGGTAACACGAATTTCCAGCGTGTCTCCCGCTTCAAAAGTGCCGCCTCCGTTTTTCTTGGAAACATTCACAACACTTTTGGCTGCATCCACACGGTTAGTTTGAGCTAATCCTGCAGTTGCACTGAGCAAAGCTGTGAGGGTTAGTAAAACGCAGCATTTAGGTAGCATTCTACTCATAGGGTGTTTTTTTAGGGGTGTACGGATAAGAATTATGGGTTAGCATGCTTCTTATATCTTATTAAACGAAAGATGTTTTTAATTATTGTCCGTATTTTCCCTCGATGTGGAAAAGTAAATTCACCCTGTGAATAATATTTTTTCCAGCTTTACGTTAACGGTAGAACCGACCCCTTTTTAAATAGAAACAGATCTATTTGTACCACGTACAATTACCGCCTATGAGAACCTTTTCAATCTGTGCACTGACTACCATGCTGATTTTCAGCAATGACCTGTTTGCGCAAACAGAAACCTTTACTACGAAAAGAGTTGTGAATGCCAACACTGTAGCCGGCAGGCTCCGCCATCCTTTTGCTATGGTACTGGGGCCCGATGACTCCCTCTGGATTACAGAGCGCCGCGGATACATCGTGCGCATGAATCGTTTCAACGGGGGCAAAACCCAATTGCTCGATATCAGAAACAAAGTTCGGTTTACAACTTCCTTTGGTTCAATAAAACAGGATGGTATGTTTGGCATCGCCCTGCATCCTAATCTGCACGAACCGGGAAGCAACTACGTTTATACTGCATACACATACGATTCCTCAGGCCGCCGCCGCGTGCGCATTGTACGGTTTACCTACAACCGGGCCACCGCCAGCCTGGGCAATGAGGTTACATTGCTGGGCGGTATTCACGGAAGTGATGACCATAACGCAGGAAAATTAGTGATTGGAAATTTTGGTACAGCTGATGTACCGGATTATAAACTGGTGTACACGTGTGGTGACCGGGGAGCAAATCAGTTCGGGAATACGTGTGATTCAATTGAGTCGCAGTACATTCCAACCTATGCACAGATATCTTCGGGTAACCTTCGACGTTATAATGGTAAAATTTTGAGATTAAACCTCGATGGCAGCATCCCGGCCGATAATCCTGATTTTGGCGGCATTGGTCGTTCTCATGTATACAGTATCGGCCACCGCAATCCGCAAGGACTTGCCTTTGAACGTGATGCCAACAATCAACTGATTCCGAATGGTAAACTCTATTCCAGCGAACAGGGGCCGGCCACCAATGATGAAGTAAACATCATTTACAGCGGAAGAAACTACGGTTGGCCACGGGTTGCCGGTAAGCAGGATAACAATTGGTATAAATATTACCAGTGGTCGAACTCCGGAAGTTGTGGTTCGTATCCGGGTGAATGTTCCTCTACTCAAACCAATTCCGGATTGGCGGAAAATACCTTTCCGGCCATGCAACATACCAATCCCATTTTCGATTTGTATCCCGGAACGCCCAATGGGGGTACTTCCTGCAATTGGTTAACTAACCCCACACTGGCACCGGCCAGTATTGCCTACTATCCTTATACCGATAAAATTCCGGGATGGGGAAAAAGTTTACTGATCAGTACACTCAAAACCAGTTCGGTGTATCTGCTGCGACTGGATGCAACGGGCGAAAGTTCCAAATCCGTTTCTGATTCTGTAGTACGCTTTTTTAAAGAAGCACAACTAAACCGCTACCGGGATATTGTGGTAGCGAACGATGGTATTACTTTTTATTTATTGACCGATAGTGTAGGCGGAACTTCCGGACCCTCTGCCGGAATGGATGGCGGATTAACCAACCGGGGTGCGGTGGTAGAATACATTTATACCGGACCATTATTATCCATTGAAACGCCCGGCTATACACCTATTCCGGGAGAGCGAAGTTTCCGTATGTATCCCAATCCGGCTTCAAACGAAGTAATGATTGATGCCGGAAGGAATGTTTCCAAACCGGTGTATTATGAGGTGTTTGATATACTCGGTCGTCCGGTACTAAAAGGAAAGCGTGATGATACCCGTTTTTCACTGAATATCACCACGCTTAAAAAAGGCGTTTATTCGTTCAGGTTATACAATGGCTGGGATATACTTATCGCCACAGAAAAACTCATTGTACAATAAATGAACGTTTAACTGATTTTGCCTACCATATCTCCCGGAACTACCCAGGCATCAAATTCCTCCGGTGTAACATAACCGAGTTTTACTGCCATGGCTTTTAAAGTGGTGCCTTCCTTGTGTGCCTTTTGAGCAATTTCGGCGGCTTTGTAGTATCCGATTTTGGTGTTCAGGGCGGTTACCAGCATCAGGGAATTGTCTACGTGTTTTTTAATGTTCTCTTCCAGAGGCTCAATGCCAACGGCACATTTATCATTGAACGAAATACATCCGTCTGCAATCAACCGGGCACTGTGCAGGAAGTTGTAAATCATTACCGGCTTAAAAACGTTCAGTTCAAAATGTCCGTTACATCCTCCTACTGAAATGGCTACATCATTGCCCATTACCTGGGCGGCTATCATGGTGAGTGCTTCACATTGTGTGGGATTTACTTTACCGGGCATGATTGATGAACCGGGCTCATTATCCGGAATGAATATTTCCCCAATGCCACTCCGTGGACCGCTGGCCAATAAACGAATATCGTTTGCAATTTTCATTAAACTCACAGCAACGGTTTTCAGTGCACCGTGTGATTCTACAATGGCATCGTGTGCGGCCAGGGATTCAAATTTATTTTCGGCTGTTACAAAAGGCAAACCGCTTAAGCGGGCGATGTGTTTTGCTACATTTTCTGCATAACCTTCCGGGGTGTTGATGCCAGTACCCACCGCCGTTCCACCGAGCGCGAGTTCACTCAGATGCGCCAGGGTGTTTTTTATCGCTTTCAACCCATGATCTAACTGTGATACATACCCGCTAAATTCCTGGCCCAGGGTGAGGGGCGTGGCATCCATCAGGTGGGTACGTCCGATCTTCACCACATGCATGAACGCTTTGCTTTTTTCATGCAGGGTGTTGCGAAGTTTTTCAATGGCAGGGATGGTAGAATGTATTAAAATAGTGTATGCCGCAATATGCATTGCAGTGGGAAAGGTGTCGTTGCTCGATTGCGATTTGTTTACATCATCATTCGGATGCAGAAACTTTTCTTTATCCTGCAGATTGCCTCCCTGAAGTACATGACCGCGATACGCAACTACTTCGTTTACATTCATATTGCTTTGCGTTCCACTTCCGGTTTGCCATACCACCAGCGGGAAATAATCATCCAGTTTTCCGTCTAAGATTTCATCACATACTTTTCCTATCAGGTCTGATTTTTCTTTCGGCAGTACACCGGCTTCCATATTGGTGATGGCGGCGGCTTTTTTCAGGATGGCAAAGGCACGAATGATTTCCTTAGGCATCCGGTTGATGTCTTGCGCAATTTTGAAGTTGTCGATGCTGCGCTGGGTTTGTGCACCATAATATGCATCCACGGGAACCAATACTTCTCCCATGGTGTCTTTCTCAATTCTGAACTGACTCATATATGCGGATTTTGATTTGTTGCGCAAAGATAAGGTGCACCATTTGTTTGATGCACCTTAAACCGTTGACAGGCTCTTCCGTCGTATGTAGTAAGGATTATTTTCCCGTAAATACCGCTTTTCTTTTTTCAAGGAATGCCATGGTGCCCTCGCGCATATCGGCTGTATCGAAACACGCGCCAAATGCGGAAATCTCCATCTCGTACCCCTCCAAACCCGCACCGTTAGCGGCTGCGTTCACGGTGGTGATTACATGACTGAGCGCAACGGGTGCTTTGCTGATGATTCCGTTGAGTATTTCAATGGCTTTGGGAATGAGGGCATCCTGAGGAGTAACGTAATTTACCAGTCTCCATTCCAGCGCCTCGGCCGCATTCAGCATTTGTCCGCTTAAATGCAACTCCATACTTTTCCCTTTGCCTACCAGTTGGGTCAGGCGTTGAGTACCACCGTATCCTGCAATCAGGCCCAGGTTTACTTCGGGCTGACCAAACCGTGCATTGTCGCTGCATATTCTGAAATGACAGGCCATCGCCAACTCACAGCCTCCTCCCAATGCAAATCCGTTTACGGCAGCAATGATGGGTTTCTTATTGTTTTCAATTTTAAAGAAAATGTTTTGTCCGCGCCTCGCCAACGCTTCTGCTTCAGCACGCTGGTATTGCTGAAATTCGCTGATATCCGCCCCGGCAACAAATGCTTTTTGTCCGGCACCGGTAATAATGGCCGCCCGGATGTCGGGGTCGTTGCTCACGGCATCTACCGCCATTTCCAGTTCTGTGAACACGTCTTTATTGAGTGCGTTCATTTTATCCGGACGATTGATGGTGATGATGCAAATACCATCACTTATTTCTGTAAGTATGGTTTGATAAGACATGGGTAAATATTATAAGAATGAAGAATTAAAAGTTTCGGTGTGTTTGAACCCACTCCCGGATGTACTCTGCTATCTGTTGGGTAGATGTGCCGGGTGCAAATAGTTTTCCCACCCCCTGTTGGTTCAGTTGCATCATATCGTCGTCCGGTATAATGCCACCCCCCGTCAGCAACACGTCATTCATGTCATGCTGCTTCATTAGTTCCATAATTTTTGGAAAAACGGTGAGGTGAGCACCACTCAGTATGCTAACTCCAATCGCGTCCACATCTTCCTGCAAAGCGGCCTGCACCACCATTTCAGGAGTTTGACGTAAGCCGGTATAAATAACTTCCATGCCGGAATCCCGCAGGGCTGTGGCAATTACCTTTGCGCCACGATCGTGGCCATCGAGTCCTACCTTAGCCACTAAAACACGTATGGGTCTTTTCATGTTCGGTGTGTTGAGTTACAAATTTAAAACCTATGCACCATTCAGTTGCAATTGATGTATGGTGTTTCGAATACGCCTGCTCGTGGCTTCTTTTCCGATTTTTTCAACGATTTGAAATACACCGATGCCTGCTTTTTTTCCCACGAGCATAATACGCAACATTAGTTGGATTTCACCAAACTTTACCGATTGGTCAGCAGCCAGTTGTTTGGCATCCTGCTCCAGCACTTCCGCATTCCAAACGGTAGCCTGTTGAAGATGTGCATCCAGACTATTGAAGTACTGTACTTTTTCATCATTCCATTTCTGACGAATGGCCTCCAGATCGGGCGCTGCCGGGTCTTGATAAAAATATCCGGCATGTTCAATGAAATCAGTGAGTAAATGGCAACGCTCCTTCACCAGATCCAGTGTTTCATGAAACGTCTGGTTGGGAGTAACGGCTATGCCGGCGGTGTTAAAATACTCCGCAACTATTTTCGAGTATTCGTTTACGTTAGTTTTTTGTATCCACTGATGATTGAACCACTTGGCTTTCTCATAGTCGAATTTTGCACCCGCTTTATGCACGCGTTCCATGGAGAAATGCTGAATCAGCTCATCCATGGAGAATACTTCCTGTCCGCTGCCATCATTCCATCCCAGCAACGCGAGCATGTTATTGAAAGCTTCCGGTAAAAATCCTGTTTCGCGAAATCCGCGGGTGATATCACCTGTTACAGGGTCTTTCCAGTTCATGGCGTATACCGGAAATCCTAACCGGTCACCATCTCTTTTACTGAGTTTGCCGTGTCCGTCGGGCTTGAGAATTAGTGGCAGGTGCGCCCATTGCGGCATAGCTTCCATTCCAAATAAATGTTTCCATAGCAAGAGATGCACCGGCGCACTGGGCAGCCATTCTTCTCCGCGGAAGGCGTGGGTAATCTTCATTAAATAATCATCCACTACAACCGCCAGATGATAGGTAGGCATACCATCTGCCTTCATCAGTACTTTATCATCGGTGAAGGTGGTATCCATTTCTACGCGGCCGCGTACCATATCGTCTAAAACCAGTATCTCACCCGGCTCAACCAATATCCTGATTACGTATGGTGTACCATTGCTGATCAGTGTTTGCGTTTCCTCTGCGGAAAGCGTCAGCGAGTTTTTCATTTTCAACCGCACCCGGTGATCGTATTGCAAGCTGGCACTTCCTGCAGCCTTCAGTTGCTCCCGCATTTGCTCCAGGTCTTCGGGAGTATCAAAGGCGTAGTAAGCTTTACCGGCTTGTATCAGCTTTTCAGCGTAGCTGCTGTAGAGTGCTTTCCGTTCGCTTTGGCGGTAAGGGCCGTAGGGTCCACCCAGCAGCGGACTCTCATCCGGCTGTAACCCGCACCACTCCAAACAATCGTAAATATATTGTTCCGCACCTTCTACATATCGGGTTTGGTCAGTGTCTTCAATGCGAAGGATAAATTTTCCTCCATGTTTTTTAGCGAATAGATAGTTGAATAAAACGGTACGTACGCCTCCGAGGTGTAAGCCACCCGTAGGACTTGGTGCAAAACGTACCCTTACAGATTGTTGATGTTCCATTGCCGCAAAGATAGTAGTCGCCCGCCGTTTTAATGCCGGTAAAGGCTATAACATTGAAAACTCCGGTTGGTATGCGCATAAAAAAAACCGTCCGTTAACGGACGGTTAAAAAAATCTATTTAACTCACAGTTATCTTAACAGAATGGTACGGGGAGGAAATCCGTTGATGGAAATGGTAGCAATCCTGTCGCAGGTTCCGTTTCCGAAATCGAGCAGGGCCACATGATTGGGTCCGGTAAACCGTACGGTTCCACGGTCAATATTATCACAGCTCACGGCTTTATGTAAAGGAGTTACGATGGTGTCGGTTCTGGTAATGTTTCCGGGATTGGTTACTGAGCCATGGCCGGTAGTGATAAAGGCATCGTCCAGAATCATTCGCGGGGTTTGTACTCCGGCCACCTGTTCTACATCTCTCATACTTTCATGCATCCAGAAACGTGTGCCGTTGGGAGCGGTAATTTTTCCGTTCACTACTTCGCGGCTCCAGCTTTTTCTGCCGGGAATACTGGTGTTGGTCCAGGTAATGGTTCCTTCCTTTTTAAAGCCCTGAACAAAATAGTTTTGGAATGTCATTACCGATTGGGACCCAGGTCGGCGCAATGAATCGGAAATCACCACAGTGATAGATCCGCTGCGGGTAATACCACGGGGATCTGTACAACCTGTACCAAAATCAATCAGCACCGTTTTAGGAAATCCAACCAATGGGGTTACGGTAACCGTAGCGCAACTGGTAATTCTGGCTTCGGTGAGGGTGCCAACCGACGGTCGGTTACCCATCAAATCTTCATCAGCGGCAGCTTCCATCATTATCTGATGTACATCTTCCGTGAGATAATCGGCAATGGCTTTGTTTTCAGACATTTCTACTGTTTTCTCCATGTCGTCAGACATAGCCGAACTGTCATCTTTTTTACAGGCGGTGAACAGTAAGGCGCATCCGGTAATGAGGGTGAAGGTGGAAAGTACTTTTTTCATTTTTTAAATATTTTAAGTTAAAGTACGACCAACGGTGATTCCCGAAGTTTACTCAACAAAAAAATTTATTTTTGAATATGTTCTACCTCGTGAAAACACCGACGTTCATTACTTCCTGGCTCAAAAATTATACCTGGAAAAAACCGGCCGGTGAAAAGAAACTCTATTTAACCTTTGATGATGGCCCGCACCCCGAAGCCACGCCGTTTGTACTCGATACCTTAAAGCAATTTAATGCAAAGGCTACCTTCTTTTGTATCGGAAAAAATGTAGTGGCGCACCCGGACATCTACCGCAGGATACTGGATGAGGGCCATGCAGTGGGTAATCATACTTACCATCACAAAAATGGATGGAAGGTAAAAGATGAGGAGTATTTAGAAGATGTACAACTGGCTGCTGAAGTGATTCACAGCAAATGGTTTCGCCCCCCGTATGGTAGGATTACACCATTTCAGGCAGCTCAGCTCAGAAGGAGGGGGTTTGAAATTGTACTGTGGACGGTACTCAGCGGAGATTTCGATCCGAAACTCACTGCCGAAAAATGCTTGGAAAATGTGCTATTGAACAGCGGCGATGGCTCAGTGATAGTGTTTCACGACAGCCAGAAATCATTCAACCATATTCAAACCGTATTGCCGGCAGTATTGAAACATTTTAAAAATGACGGATTTAACTTTGCCTCATTGAACGACTAAAAATAAAATGGGCCTGGGTAGAAACCCTGGCCCGTTTTTAATCCGTACCCTATGAAAACTTGGGCTAATTTAAAGTGAAAGTTTAACATTTCCCAAATTATTTTTAAAAAGAATTGCTAAACGGATATTGATATTCAACTAATTAGTAATATTAATTTCACCGTTTGCGTCAGATTAGTAACATGATAGATTCACATTGCCACCTGTATGTGGAAGAGTTTAAGGAGGATGTAGCGGCTGTAATTGCTCGCGCTCAACATGAAGGAGTGGAGGCATTTTATCTGCCGGCCATCGATAGCCAGTCTGCAGATGCTATGTTATCACTGGAGGCACAATACCCGGGTGTTTGCAAGGCGATGATGGGATTACACCCCTGCTATGTAAAAGAAAATTATGATGAGGAACTGAACCTGGTGGCCAACTGGCTGAAACAACGGCCGTTTGCTGCCGTAGGGGAGATCGGACTGGATTTTTATTGGGATGTTACTTTTAAAGATCAGCAATACGATGCCTTTCACCGACAGATTGCCTGGGCGCTGCAATACAACTTGCCGATTGTCATTCATTCACGGAATTCAACGCGGGAGTGTATTGAGGTGATTGCACAATACAGTGCCAAAGGATTGCGGGGTATTTTTCATTGCTTTGGCGGCACACTTTCCGAGGCAGAAGAAATCATCAGCCATGGTTTTTTGTTGGGCATAGGTGGGGTTGTAACGTACAAAAACAGTTCATTGGCAGCCGTGCTGAAGGATGTACCTCTGGAACATCTGGTACTGGAAACAGATGCGCCTTATTTAACACCGGTACCGTTCAGGGGTAAACGAAATGAACCCGCCTATTTAAAATATGTAGCTGAAAAAATTGCCGCGATACAGAATATAGATGTAGCCACCGTACAGAAAATAACGTCAGAGAATGCCCGGAGGATTTTTAAGTAAATGGCAGGATGTTAAAAGGAGTAGTTGAGTAATACGGATATATTCCTTGGAATGATGGGCACAATAAAATCGTTTTGATAATAGGGTGATGCTACTGAATAATTGAAGGATGTAATGTTGGTTACATTATTCAATGCCAGCTTGCAGATAATCCGGGGCTTTTTAAAATTATATTGCACGCCTGCATCCGATATAAAAAACTTTTGAGGAGCACCGGATACAACATCATTGTAGAAATAGCTCGATTGAAACCACGCACTCAAGCGTTTATTGATAAACAGTCGTTGATTGAGTTTAGCTTCATAGTTTGTCAGTAGATTATTGGATAGATTGGCTCGTCCACGAATTTCATTTCGCTGTAACATTGCGTTTCCGATTAGGGTTAAGTAATATTTTTTATTCCAGTTTCTTTTTAAAGTGATTCTGCCTGTAAAAGTATTAGTAAAGGAACGTTGAACATCATTGCCTATAATGATTGGATTTGAATAATGCAACGCACTTATGAAAACTCTAATATTCGTTTGAAGAGGCACAGATGCATGGGAATAATTCAAATTAAAAATATGAATACGTGTTTGCTGACGAATAAGGGTATCGAATCTGAATTGAACTGTTTTATTGGTTTGGTAGAATGCTGCTTCACCTGAATAACGTATTTGCGAATAAAGTGAGGCATTAAACCTATGACGTTTTAATCGCGTGGAAATGCTGTATTCAGCATCAATTGTATTGTTGAATGTGAAAGGACCATTGAACTGACGAAAACTGTTCACGGAAAACGGTAACAGCAGGTTGGCATAATACACAAATGGTAAGGGTTGGTTGTGTATATGAATGCGGGCGTTATGCGTTCCAAACTTCACTTTATTTATAAAATTAAAGGAGGTTGAGTAAGTTGGAAAAGTCTTACTTTCCAATGACCCACTTTCATTACGCTCTACATTTGTAAAACCTGTATTGGCCTTTATATTCATCTGCCACTTTTTGATATTCCAGCTACTGTTGTACCCGGTCCATACATCTGTCTTTTGATACTTACCTGAGCCACCAATTTCAGGAATTTCGGCATCAGGAGAAAATGAATGTACGCTGGACACGAGCGCATTTGATTCAAAATGGAACTGCTCTAGATTACCACGTATTTCGAACTTTTCACTCCTTTTGTTTGGTTTTCGAAGCCATTGAATGCCGCCGCTAAACTGTTGCATTTTATTTTTGTTCAGGACATTCAATTGCCTGTAATCGTTCGAGGGTACATTGAATACTTCACTGAGTTGAGAGGATCTGAAAATCCCATCCTGTCCGGCATCACTGTAAATGAAACCAACATCAGCCCGAATCGCTGACTTTGCAGAGTGTCTATTTATAAAATTACCGGTTAGTGAATACAAATGACGCCTGTTATCTACCTGTTGTACAGTGGTATCAGAAAAACTCTCCTGTGATAATGTATTGTTAGAAATGCCTGAAGTAGCATTTTTGAAATATTGAAAGCTGAAATTCATCTCGCTTTTATTATTTATTTCCCAGCTAATGTCTTGTTTAGCCTGAAGATATGACGGCAACCTGCGGTACTGCATATTTTCATTTCTGCTGATAAATGCAGTATCATTTAATAAGAAAAGCTGGTTGAATGTTTGTTGCAGTTGATGGTCTTTTACCAGATTCAGTTCTGATTTCGATTTTACTTTTTGTGAAAACCTGTAGTTAACGGAAAAACGATTGTTGGCCAAACGGTTGCTTATGTAATACCTGTTCTCAAACATTTGTAATTGATACAATCCTGGAGTGTACATCAACCATTGATTTAATTGATTCTCTGTTTCCGAAGTAAGTTCCATTTCCATTGCATTATCTACTCCATTGCCCTGCTCCGTAAAATTTCCTATGTAACCTATTTGTAGTTTATTCAAAAGCGAAAAGAAAGTAGCTCCTACTAAATACCTGCCTTCACTGTCTAGTCCTGCTTCACCATCCCCCAAACCCATCTTTAATCGGTTTTTCTTGAGTTGCAGATTAATAAACACTTTATTTCCGCTTTCGAGGCCCTTCAGTTTCGGGTTGTCTGTTTGATTCTCTAATACCTGAATGTTTTCAACTGCCTGTAAAGGGAAACTATTAATCATGAGTTTCACTTTATCTTCAAATAATCCCTGTCCATCTAATAAAATTTTCTCAACCAATTTACCCTTGTATGTAAGTTGTTGTTGTTCATTCAACTGAAAGTCGGGTAGTTGCTCTATCAATTCGGCTAATTTAATTTCGCTGCCGGTTTTGAGTTTGTCTACGTTATAGAAGGTGGTATCTCCACGTTTCCAGATGGGAGGTGCATCTAAAGTTACACCCGGTAACTCTTTGGGTTGGGGTTTCAGTACAATCAACAATGGTGTATCGCGCATTACTTCTGATACAACAAACTGCATGTCTGTATACCCGATAAAACTGCATTTCAATTGTAGGCTGTCGTGGGATATCGGGGGAACAGATACACTGAATTTTCCATTTTTATTGGTGATGGAAAAAGAATAAATATTTTTTGAATGCAGGTTTCTAATCACAACAGTTGCACCTGAAAGTGGTTTCCCGTCTTCCAGTTGAACAACACCTGAAAAATGTTGAGCGGATATCAGCGAGGTATAGCTGATGAAAAGCAATGTAAAAATATACTTCAACCTATTGATTTAAAATATCGCTGTATGATTGACGTTTTTTTTCAGGCTTTTTTTCTTTCAATGGTTCGGTGGATATATCGTTTTTAAAATGACCAATAAATTTTATACGTTTTTGATTAAAAACATTTGGTTCGAATACTTCCGGTGATATTTCAGATGTTATTTCATAGGAGATAAGTTTAGCGGTGTAATCATTTCCATATTTCAGTTCAACAATTAATCCGGGTATTCCAATAAGTTGTTTAAAACCAGCAACAACCGGGATATCCGTTGCAAACCAAACTTCGCCTAACACAATGCCGTCTTTTCTTCCACGCCATTGTGCCCTCTGGCAATTTAAGCCATCAATATTTCTAATCTCAGGAAAAACTTCCCATAGTAGAAAATTGTTTTCGAAAGTGTAATATTCATTCCCGAATTCTGTAGCTATTTTAACGATGCCTGAGTCAACATCTACCACGGAATATCTTTGAACGGTATCTGTAGGAACAGCATAAAATTTGTTATTAAGCGTTACAGATCCGGAAGGGTATTTTTCAAAATAAAGCGGCAATAAATATTCTGCACTTTTAGTACCTGAGGTGAAATATTTTCCAATATAATCAAGAGTAAATCCTTGAGGATATTGTATTTCTACTTTGTATTCAGCTTGTATGTATTGAGCTGTTGATTGATGTGAAAACAAAATGAATAGAATAAGTATGTAGGTTCTCATTTTTTAAATTTAAATAGTGAAAATCTATGGAGATGTGGAAGAACAAAATTTTTAAGGTTCAGGACATGGTGGTAAACTTTCCATTATAGCTTGCAACGTGGCATGTGCAATATTGAGTGCACATTGGACAGCCGCTTGTCGAGCTGCATTACAAGTTGCAGCAGTTATTGTACATGTTTGAGAAGCAGAAAACCACTGCCTGCCACTCTGGGGACAGTCTCTGTAGCTTTGTACTACCATTTCTGCAGTTTCCGTGCACCCAAGGTCTGGTAATTGTGCAGAGGATTCAAATGATAAAACAATAGATAGAAAAATGGTGATGATGAATGGGATTATTTTTTTTGCATAAAAATTAGTTTTAATGTGTAAATAAATTCATCTCCATAGACACACTAATATACAGCAAAAAAATAATATTCTCTTCCTTGTAGATTCGAATGAACCTCTTGAATCTAATAGATTGTATTAAGATTGGAGTGCTTTCCTCTGTGCACTTTGTAAACCTTCGTGTGCTTAGTGGTTCAAATGAATCTCATTAAACAGAATGAAATTCAAATCAAGGTTACAATTACTATTATAAAGTACGATTCATTGCGCACGAAGGTGCCGACGATAGATGTCGGCATTGCAACAAGCGAAGCTTCGTCGTAAGATTCGAACCGCATGATA